>ADIG01000927.1_pt1 | contig 82077 bp, 88 predicted proteins | sample 268288 | NCBI WGS metagenome assembly ADIG01 (sample SAMN02954299, study PRJNA39533) | groundwater metagenome | biome: aquatic; feature: FW106 well; material: groundwater; isolation source: FW106 well in Area 3 of the Oak Ridge Field Research Center (FRC) near the... | place: USA: Oak Ridge, TN ...
CCGCCGGGGCCACCGCTACCGCCGCCGAGTTCCGGCGGGCGCTCCGGGCCGGCGGCGGGCACGACGGCGACCGGCGCGGCCGGTGCGGCCGGCTTGGTCTGGTCGGGCAAGGGCGGCGGCGGCAACGAGAAAGATTTCGGAGCCTTCGGCGCGGGCAGTTCCTTGTTCGCCGTCGCTGCGGCTTCCTGCGCCTCGCGGTGATGCTTGACGACAGTCCGGTAGACGAGGGCAGCGGTAATAAAGAGGATCAGAACGCCGGCAATGAAAGCGGCTGCCTTCTTCGGCGAGCCGCGCTTTTCGCCGTTCACGCTGGGCATGCCGCGTTCGCCTTCCAGCTCGTCCGCGGTGACGGTGTTTTCCTTGCTCATTGGTCAGCTCCCGTGGTGTCAGGTACGCGGACGACGCGCTTCACGCCCTTGATCGTGGTGCCGCTCGTCGCGGGCTTCCCGTAAGCGTCGAACGCTTCGTTGTAGACGCCGACTACTTCGTTACCTAGCCGGAGCACGACTTCGCGTGCGACGCGGTGGAGCACGAGCACATCGGGGCGCTTGGGGTCAATGTGGCTGTTGACGATGCTTTCAGAGCCATCATCGGCAGCCACGAAAGCCGCCGGGAAGTCACGATTGCCGGGGAACCGCAGATAGGTGAAGCGGCCGTCGTCGTAGGCCATCGTCGGCGCGATGCTCTCCGATTTCTTGCCAACCTGCATCGTGTAATTCCAGTTCGCCGGCACCGGCTTGCTGTCTGCGTCCAACTTTTCCTTCGTGGCCTCCTTCGCGGCGGCGAGGCGAGCCTTCGCCGCTTCGTCCGCCGGATAGCGGAAGGTGACGCGGAACGCGACCTTGGAGTTGTAGACAAGCCGGCCGTCCGTCGGCGCGGAGTGCAGCACGAGCAGGAACGAGTAGACGTGCCGGTTCGTGGTCACCATAAGGTTCGTGTTCCACTTCCCGGCGGTCGGCTCCTCGATGGTGTTGTCAGCCAGCTTCACGGACTGCGGCTTCAAGTAGATGCTGTTGGCGCTGGTGTCCGCCTGCCAGCCTTGTGAGAAGCCCGATCCCATGTCCTGCACCACTTCACCGGGCGCGAAGACGATTTGCGTCCCGATGCCGGGGAAACTGTTGACCACAACCACGTCGTCGGGGTTGTAGTTCACGTACTGGATGTGCGTGTCGTAGGCCGTTCCCGATGGCTGATCCATCGCGAAAGCAGGAGCCGCGACCAGGGCGAGCGACAGGGCGAGGAAAAGCGCGGGGCGGTTCATTGCGCACCTCCACCGACCACTTCGGAGTCAACGCGATAGCTGGTCACCACGAAGCCGGCCGGGTTGTCCCAGGTCTGCGCTTCCTTGAGGCGGGAAATCTGGCGGTACTCGTAGGCGATGGTCGCGACCCAATGCGTGGTTTCGCCGTCGCCGTCGTCGTCGACGCGCTTAATGTTGCGGGTGAAGCGAACGGTCGCGCTCTGGTGGCCACTCAGTACGACACTGATGACGTTCACCTTCACCCGTACCGCCTGCCCGTACTTCTTCTGCAGCGCGTCGGAACCTGCGTAGAGGTTCGCGTAGTCCTTGCCCACGGAGGGTGAGGACATGAGCATCACCTTGTTGTAGTCGGGCGTCAGGGTGAACCAGTCGTAGCTTTCGCGGCTGCGCAGGTAGTCGACCACGTTCGCCTTCTGCAGGGCTTCGCTGAAGTCGACCTTGCGCGTGTCGAGTACGTTCACAATGTCGGTTGCGCCTGTCACGCCGTCGACGCGCACCAGGTAGGGCACCGTTTCCTTCAGCGGCAACAGCATCACGAGGCCCACGACCAGCAGCACCGTGACGACGACCGACGTGATGGCGACGTACCAGGCGCGGCGTTCGGAGGTTTCCACCTGCCGGATGCGCGACGCCTCCCAGCTCATTCCGGCGGCGAACACGTCCTGCTTGCTCGCAGGGTTCGCTTCCTGCGGTTTACTTGGTGACTTCATGGTCAATCCCCTTGCTTGTGGCGGTACGTGGCGGGAGCGGCAACGCTGGACGTTGCCGCCGGAGCGTTGATTGGGACACGAGGGCCTTGCGGCATGGGCACACGCGGTGGCGCGTGACCGCATGCCGCAAGGCTCAAGGACAGGGCGAGAAGGGCAATTCGTTTCATAACATTACCTCTGCGTGGTCGCGGCCAAAATATAGCATCTTGGCGACCAAAATATACTATCTTGGTAAGTAGCCGACGAAAAAAAGCCGTCGCGGCCCGGAAGGGATCGCGACGGCAATGAGGACTTACGAACCGCTCACTTTGCCGCCGCGCTTGGACGACCAGTTGCGGCCGATGTTCTCGCGGATCGCCTGCCGGTAGGCGGGGTTCAGCACCGTGTTGCCGGCCGCGAGGTGATCCAGGCGCGTGCCGGTGGCCATCATGCCCGACTGCAGATCGCGGCGCGTGCTGACCGGGTTCATTAGGTTGCCGGCGTTCTTCGTCAATCGGCTACCAGCGGCCACAGGCGACGCCAGGTGGCGCAGCGTCATCGCCGCCATCGACATGCCGCCGGCGAGCGCGGACGCCTTTGCAGGCACTTGCAGGATGATCCAGCAGAAGACGCCCGTGAGGGCACCAATCTGCAAGGCGGCGAACATCGGGTTCTGGTCGCTCGCATTGCCAAAGCTGGCGTGGGCGATGAAGGTGTCGAATGCCACCATTGCGAACGACATGACGATGGAAATGAACACCACAGTTAGTACGTAGTTTAGGCATTGCCCGAACCACGTATCGAAGAACCGCGAAGTCACTGGCCACATCAAGCACATGATGAAGAGCGGCCCGATAGCCAACATGATCGCCAAGCCGAATTGCGCCACCATAACCACCGCACCACCCAGCAAAAGCATGACGACAACGCCTATGGCGATCACCAGGCCGGCAATCATCCATGCGAGGCACGTACCCATGTGCCTCCACCCAGCGGCATCGGACTGTTGGAAGGCGGTGCCCACTAGATCCATGCCGCGGTTGAACGAATCATCGAGCGTCTTGTAGATGGTCTGCGGATCGGAGGTTACCGAACCCGATGTGTCCATTGCCTGTGCCAAGCCGCTCTGCAGGCCGTGCATACCGCCAACAACCCATGTTGTGTACGTGTCGACGTTGAGTGCGAAGGCCGCGATGATGATTACCTTGATACACGTCTTGAGGAACGTGTAGAACGACTCCTGCACCGCGCCCGTGGCGATCATGTAGCCCATGAGCGTGAAATACAGCCCCATGCCGGACAGGGCCGTCAGCTTGAGTACGTAGATCAACTGCGCTGCCGCCGGCGATACGAACGCATCCGTCGCGTTCTGCACCGTTTGGCCGATGAACTGGAAGATCACCATAGGGTCGGACATGGCCTACTCCTTGCCCGCCGGCTTCTTGCCGAACGTTAGCGGCTTCGGCGCTTCGATCCCCTTGCGCGAAGACCACACCTGCGAATTGCGTGCATCCGTCGCATTGACGCAATTCGGCGAGCTGGCCAGCTCGCCGGGGTTGGCTTGGCAGCGGCCCAGCATCGCGTCCCGCTCCGCTGGGTGCGCCTTGTACCAGTCGACCGTTTGCACCGGTTCCTTCGGGCCGCAAGCCGAGAGTGCGGCCACAGCAGCCATAACCAGCAGCAGTTGATTCGTCGTCTTCATCCCTCATTCCTTCTCGTCAAAGTTGTGGCCACAGCGGTGCGATTCAGTGGCCGAAGGTCGGTGCGGTGGCGCTGATGCCGCCACGAGCCGCCCAGGTTCGCGCGTTGATTTCGTTCTGGCGCTGCTCCTGAATCTTGTCCTGCGCATCGGCCACCATCTGGTAGAGCTGCAGCTTCGTTTGCTCGTTCTGGATGGCGGCTTGCTCCGTGGCAATGCGGCCTTGCAGCTCCGCGATGGCCTTCGGGTCTTGCGTGGCGTTGATCTGCTGCGTCAGTTGCTCGATCTGGTTGAGGCGATCCGTCGCGGTGTTGTAGGCGTCCGTGGCCATGCCCTGGTCAAGCGCTGGCTTCGTCGCCTGTTGCTCGCACACCGACTTCTGATCATTGTCCTGAATCGAGCTGCAGGCGTCGTAGATGTGGTTCTGGTCGAAGATCGACTTCGCCGTTCCGGTCAAGCCGGCGTAGCCGCCCGACTTCACTGAGTCGTACACCTTCTGCCAGTCGGCTGGCAGGTACTGGCGGAAACGTGGATCGTTGAAAATATCGCCCAGATTGCGCGCGCCGGTCAGCGCCTCGAACTGCTGCTTCTGCTGCTCGACCTGAAGCTTGAGTTGTTCGATTTGCTGGACGAACTTCGCCACGTCTTCAACATGGTTCGCGATGTTTTGCGCGATGCTTGCACCGTCCGTCACTGGGATCTGTGCAAAAGCGCCGGCCGAGAACGTCACGGCCAGCGCGATGAACGACGATTGGATAACCCGTTTCATGTGCGTACTCCTTCTGCGCTTCAGGACTTGGATTTGGCGCGACGTGCCTTGCGCCGTTCGTGGAACACTGGAATCCAGCGGGCCGGGTCTTCCCCGACTTCGCCGAGAATGTTTTCCAGCAGCTCGATGTTGTCCGTGCTACCGGAGAGGATCGAAAGTTCGTCGTCGAACTCGACGACGACGTTGCCGTCTTCGTCGCGCTGGGGCGAAAGGTCGAGGTGCGCAAGGGCCGAGTTTTGGCCCTGCTTGACCAGGAACATGCGGCTTTCCTCGCCGAGGTTCTTGATAATCTCAAATTCCGCTTCGGTGACCTTGAACCCGGTTGTGTATTCGTGGAAATCCGCCTTCGGGTTCGGCAGGTAGATTTCGGTCGCCGACTGTTGCACCAAGGCCGACGCGATCTTCGACTTCAGCAGGCTGCTTGGCATCTGCGTTGCGAAAACGCCAAGCCCGTTCTGCTTACGGATCGTGAGCTGTTTATCGCCGGCGAACTCCGAGAAAGCCGGATCGTCGACCCATTTCCATGCCTCGTCCATCAAGTAGATGAAGCGACGACCGTCAATCACCGATTCCATGCGGTGTAGCAGGTACATGGAAATCGGCGTTCGCACGTCGGCGTTGTCCAAGAAGTCCGTTCCGTCGAAGCCGTAGCTGGTGTGCGTGCTGAAGTCGATCTTGTCTTCGGCGTTGTCCAGCACCCACCACAACGCCCCGCGCTTACCGTAGCCGTCGTCGAAACACCACTTGGCGAGCCGGCGGACGACGCTGTTTTCGCGATCTTCCTTGCTTGTGCCTTCGGTGATGTTCTGCAGCACGATGGACAGGCGGCGCATTTCGCGCGGCATTGCCATGACGGTTTTCACCGCATCGGAAATGCGCTGTTCGTCGACCGCCGTGATGCGGCTGCCGTCGCGCGTCACGAGGAACTTGACCAGGCCTTCGAGGAACGAATTGTTGTCGGCGTTCGGCGCCATCTGGAACGGATTGAAGCCGGTCGGCTGGCCATTCTTGATCGCGAGGTACTTGCCGCCGATGGCGCGGATCGCCAGTTCAGCACCGCGATCCTTGTCGAAGAACACGTCTGTGTACCCGCTGGGAGCCTTGTGCTTGAACTTCTGCGCTTGGCAGAGCAGGAAGTTCATGAGCACCGTCTTACCGGAACCGGATTGGCCGATGATGCGAGTGTTGCCCAGCAGCTTCTTGTCAAAGCTGTCTTCGTCGCCCTTGGCGTAGTGGAAGTTGAAGTACAGCGGCTGACCGGAAACCGTTTTGAGCAGCGTAACTGCCGGCCCCCACGGGTTGCGGTCGCGCTTGCCGCACATGAAGTTGTGCAGACTGCACAACCCGGCGAAGTTCTTGCTGGTAATCAGCGGCACGCGCGGGCGATAGAACCAGTTGCACGGAAGCTGCGCCCAAAACGCGGCTTCCGTAGCGATGTTGATAAGCGCGGGCGTGAAGCCATGTTCCGAGCAAACAGCCATCGCCGAGGTCACGTTCTCGCGCACGTCGTCTACGCTGTTGCCGAACACCAGGAGCGAGAAATGATGCTCGCCCACCACGAATACGCCTTGGATCAATTCATCGACCGCAACGCTCAATTCGAGCATTTGCGTGGCCGATCCGTCTTCGGTGTTCTGTAGCCGCTTCTGTTGCTTTTCGAGCGCATCCTTCGCGTCGACCTTGCTCTTGAAGCTGAAGGATTGCGTCAGGACAAACTCGTACTTTTCCAGCATCAAATCGTCCAGCAGCCCCGGTTGGGTGCTGGCCGTGTATTCGAGGAAGTCCATACCCTGCGCGAAGCGGCGGCGCGTGGGCGTGCGCAGCTCGATGGTTTCCGTACCGGCGAAAATTTGCGCGTTGCCCAGGTACTCGTCCAAGGGCATACGCGGGACGCGCACCTTCTGCCGCTGGCCGGTGATGAGGAAATGCAGGAAGCTCAACATTTCCGAGCACTTTCCGGCCTTCGGATCGTCGTAGCACGACAGCTCTTCCACGTCATAGGTGCGCAACTGCGCTTCGACCTGAAAGGCCAGGTCATCGAGCTTGCGCAGCGCGGCGCGCTGATCCTGAAGGATCTGTTCCAGCGACCGGCGGGAGGCCTTGAGCAGCGCCCGTTCCGAGCGCGAAGGCGCGGGCCGGTAAACCAGCGTCAAGTACAACTCGTTGGTCATCATGCTGTAGCCGGCGACCGACTCGTAATACTTCTCGTCGAGCTGCCGGCAGAAATCGTTCTCGAACGTCGAGTCCAGACGATCCGAGGTCTTGCGACGCACCAGGTGCGTCCAGATGGCAACGTGGTCGCCATCCTTGCCGATGCTCCGCAGCATCGTGTTGAGGCCATCCATGCGATGCTGCACATCGTCGGGATCGGCGCTTTCGTGCGACATGCCGCCCACTCGCCAGATACGCATGAGGTCACCTTCCTTGGTGATGATCGTATTCGGCGCGATGTGGGCCGAGTACGGAATAAAGGGCGACGTCGCCCTTTCCCCGTTCACTTGATTGAAGTATTTCGGCTGTGCGGACATGCGGCTATCCCTTTCTCTTTTTGAAAGCAATGGGACTGAACGAGCTGGCTTTCCAGAACAAGGCGTTGCGGTTGCGGTGCGGGATGCCCCGGCACCACAACCGCAAACCATGCAGCCGGAACTTGTTCGGATCGGCTTTCGCGAAGACCTTCATCGCGATGACGATAGGAACAAGCGAGAAGATCAACAGGAAGTTCGTCCAGATCGACAGCAGGATCACGGGTAACACGACGAGAGCCAGCGGCACCAAGGGCACGCCGAAGAACATCGCCGGTCGCGTGAGTCCCTTGAACAGTGGGTCTCGGCGGATCATCGCGAATCCTCCCTTAGCCGAGCAGGTAGCCAGCCAGCGCCGACGCGCCGCCGATCAGCAGGCCACCGGCGACGATCTTGATGATTTCGCCGAGCTGCGCGTGGGCGAACAGGAACTTGTAGCCGGCCCACATGATCGCGATGGTCACCACCGTGATGCTGACCCCAGTCAGGATCGACTGGATGTTCTGCGCGAACGTGTTCACTTTGTCCAGGCCGCCCTGCGCGAAGGCAGGTTCGACTACGAACAGGCACAGGAAAGCGACCATCATGAAAACGGAGACGCCATGCTTCTTGAAGTTTTCCATTTGTACTTCCTCAGTCAGTGTTGAATGTCGTGTGGCAAGCACGCGCCTGCCAAGTGGCTTCCAGTCAGTTGCTTCGCATCGCGTCCCCCTCTATCGAACGGCTCCGGATGCACCGTCATCCTAAACCAAAATATACTATTTTGGTAGTAGCTGAAGCACCCGTTTTACCCCTTTTGCGGCGCCTTCACCGGCCGACCCGCCTTGTCGTCCATGAAGGTCTTGCAGTCCCTATTCGTGCAGAACCAGCCGAAGGCCTTCAGCAGCTTTCCGGCCTTGTCCTTCTTCTGGTAGCGCCGAAGTTCCCCCTTGCACTTCGGGCAAGCCTGGCTCTTGATCGGCTTGCCGTTGTAGTCGTCGTAGAACGACTTGCATTCCTTGTTCGTGCAGAACCAGCCGAAGGCCTTCGTAGGCTTCCCGTCCTTGTCCTTCTTCTGGTAGCGGCGCAGCTCGCTTTCGCACTTCTCGCAGTGGTGCACCGTCTGTTCGACGGGCTTGCCGTCCTCGTCATCCATGAAGGTCATGCACCCCTTGTTCGTGCAGAACCAGCCGAAGGCCTTCGTAGGCTTCCCGTCCTTGTCCTTCTTCTGGTAGCGGTGTAGCGCGTTACCGCACTCCGGGCACGGGTACGTCTTGCGTTCGACCGGCTCGCCGTCACGGTCATCCATGAACGTCTCGCAGCCTTCCTTGAAGGCCGTGCAGTACCAGTAGGAACGGCCATCCTTCGTTGCCCGCCGCAGCGGCTTGCCGCACTTCGGGCATGGATGGCGCGGCGCGAGCGTGCCGTTCGCACCGATGGCTTCCATTTCGCGGCGGAGCCGCCCCAGCGCTTCGCGCACGACAGCGACATACGTCCGCTGGCCTTCGGCGATGCCGTCCAAGTCCTCTTCCAGCGACTTCGTGAAGGGCAGTTCGATGAAGCCGAACTCGCCCTTAACCAGCGTATCCACCAGCTCGCAGCCGACTTTGCTTGGCTGCAGGAAGCGCTTGGCTTCGACCAGGTAACCCTTGGCCATGATGTTGCCCATGATCGCCGGGTACGGGGGTCTAAGCCGGAATCCTCAAAATTTCCGAAAAATATCGTAACATACTGTTTATAATAATAATTGCATACATCCTGGACACGGAGCGGTTACGTTGAAGCAGGTGACACTGTCCTTGATGCAAGCTGGGGAACCACCGGAATTTCCGTCAGCCCAGTTCCACCCCGGCCACGAGCGCATCCAAGTCGATCACCTTGCCGTTGCTCTGGAAGGTGTAATGGCCGTTGAGCAGGATGTGCCGCCAAGCTGCCGGCGACATCTGGGTGATCAATGCCAGCGCCTTGATGTTGCCGCTCTCCTCGTACTTCGTCAGCAACCGCGAGAGGATGGCCGAGTTGTAGTAGATGATCGCGTTGGCGATCAGCCGAGCGCACTGGTTGCTGATTTCGATTTCGATATCAGTGTGCCCGGTCAATTCCTTCTTGCCCCCAACCTGGGCGATGGTCGAGCGCAGCTGGTGGTACGACTCGATGCGATTCTGCGAGCGATGGACGCTTCGTTCGAGTTTCGGGTCACGTAGGTAGCGCAGCGTATAGATGCTGCGAATGAGCTTGTCGAACTCGAAGATCGCGCGCCGCGTCGGGTTCGACTCGGTGTAGGTGCACAGCTTGCGGATCAACGTGCCTTGCGTCATCTCCTTCAGGGCCAGCGTGGCGACGATCCGGTCGATGTTCGCCTTCTCGCTGACGATGAGTTGTCGATCAATTTGTCCGACTGGTCGGATCAGGCACTTTTCGTACAGCGCAGGATCGTCGGCGCAATACAGATTGTTCAACTGGTCATCGAGGTCGGTGAAGCGCGGCTCGAAGCGCAACCCAAACCAGCGCAGGATGGCGAAGTTGGCCTTGTTGACGCTGTGCATGTCGCCAGTAATCGCCGTCGGCATGATGTCCGACGTGTTGCGATACCAGATGTCGAACACGTGGTGCGCTTCATAGTCGTGCGCACCAATGAGATAGCCATTGAGCGGGGCGTGGTTGCACAACAGCGTATAGGCGACGACGCCTTTGCCGCGCCCGAAGTATTTGCGCGAGTACCGGGCTTTCACGGTGGGCCGCTCGACGCCGAACTTCTGGCCATCGACGGCGCCGTACAGCGTATCGAGGTCAAACGAGTAATGCGGGAAGATCGGCAACGCGGCGATGGCGTTGCTAATGAGGTCATTGGCTGCGTGCAGCGTCGCCTGTCGTAGGTACTGCTGGTAGGTGCTTTCCAGGACGTGGTACGGGATGTCGCTGGTGCGCGCCATGACCTGATTGCCATGGTTCATGGCCTGGGCGATGATGACGGCCATCAGGCTGTCAGCATCCGCAGTCTTCTTCGCGTAGCGGGGTTGCAGCGGCGTGAGCGCCGACAGGAACTGGCACTGGCCCTCGACGAAACGGAACACGTCGGCGACATCGCAGTACGGCAGCTGCTCGTAGAACGACTGTTCGCTCACTTTCGGGGTTTCACTCTTGGGCTTGCGCCAGATCAGCGTCTGCGTGCTCTTGTCGTATTCCAGATGCTTCAGCTTGCCCTGTTTCAGCTCGCGATTGAACGCCAGCCATTGCGTACGCAACTCGGTCGCCTGGGCCGCGAGCTGATCATCGATCGGCTGCCGCAGGAAAGGGATATCCATCTGCGCGAGTGCATCTGGCTTCTCGCTCAATGAAACCAGTTCGTCGGAGAAATGGCGGTGTTGCAGGCTGTCATCGATGTAGATCTCACCCGACTGGAAACGTTTTCTGATCTGGCGGTACAACCAGAATTCGTAGCGGTCGGCGTGCAAGCCGTTCGGTTGGCCATCGTCATCGAAGGTGAGCAGGTATGGGCGAAGCCGTTCCGGAAGCGTGGCTGCCGGACATTCGGCAACCGGCCGTTGCGACAGACGTTGCTGCTTGGCGAACACGTCCCTGGCCCAAGTCAGCGCCGCAAGCCATGGGTTGCTCGGGTCAGTGCTGGCAAAGTCGAGTGCGATGTACAGCGGTCGCAAGTGACGACGCATGCGTTCAGCCAGACTGTCCACCACCTTCCAATGCAGCGTCAGCCTGTTCGCAGGTTTGACGCTCATGCGTTGACCGATGAGCTGAAGCGAATCCTTCGGCAGGATCTTGTAGGCCTGTTTCCGCACGTTACCGAACGGCGTCGTGTCGACCAAGGTATCGTCGACGTAGAGCAACAGTAGTCGTCCGACGCGCGGTGTCTCCTGTTGCCGCTGAAGCTGCTCGGCGACGAACGATTGCTTGGCACCGGCGCGGCTCTCGTCTTCCAGGCGTTTCATGTGGTAGGCCATGGCGTCGACAAGATTGTCAGTGAGCTGCCTGTAGCGCAGCCATGCGTAGCACAGCAGGTAGAGATGGGTCTGATCCGGCTTGAGGCTGCGCAAGTCGTGGACAGTGTAGAAGTTTGCCAAACTGGCGTAATAGAGAAAGTTCTGCTGCGAGATGCCCAGCGTGGGCAGCAGTGCCTTGGCGACCCTGTGCAACGGCTCCAGCGTGGCGCGCTTTTCGCGCTCGCGGATCATCTGACGCCAGCCGAAATCCTTGGCGTCCTGCTTGAGCGCCGCCAGTTGAGACAAGGTGTCGTCGCGCACCAAGAGCTGGGCCAGTGCAGCCTTGGCCGATTCGTCCAGAACTTCCGCCAATAGCCGGCCCAAACGCAGGCGTTCAGTGGACAGGGCTTCGCTGACCAGCTCTTGCAAGGTGCCGTAGCCGGGCCGGATGATCTTGTGTTCGTTGAGCCAGATGATCAGCTCGGCGGCGACGAAGCTGGGTGTCACGTCACGCTGGACGATTTGTGCGGCCTGCTGCGCAAGCGGCGGCAAGAAGTTCCCTGCCCATGGCTGGTAGCCAAACAGCTTGGCGATCTGCGCGCGCTGAGCGTAGTGCTCATGCTTGGTGATAGATTCGCTCTTGAATCGCTTGCTATGAAAGTAGCGGCTGAGCACGAAGGCGCAATCATCTTCGACCTCGCCCCAGTCGAAACGGAAGAAGGCGTGCTTGGCCTTGAAGTAGCCGATCTGTAAGGCGCAATAAGCCTTCGCATGCATGCCGGTCCGGCTGCTGGCGAGCGCGAGTTCGGGTTCGGTCAAGGCCAGGTATTCCAGCCGCTGCGCATCGTCGAATTCCGGCAGGCCGTACAGGGCCTCCTGCTCGGCGTCCGACAAGATGACCAGCCGCTTATTTTGCTCAGACGTTCGGCGATTCACTCGTGGTGGATCCCATCATCGACGACGAGCATGCTATCGGAAATACCCGCAATCACACGATTACGGTGATGTCGTTGAGACCGCTGAACTGATCCGAGATCAGGTTGTACCAGGTCACGCCGCGCTCCCGACCGAAGTACTTCGGGTTGGCAGCGGCATGGACGATAGCTGTCGCGCTGTTCCTCGGTGACATAGCTGACAGGCATCGGGGGTTTCCTTCCTCAGAAAGTCGATTCGAGTAGGCCATCACTGAACCAAATCAGTGTCGAATCTCAGCAAGATTGGACCGGCATGGCGCGCACGCGGCGTGCTCGGATTTCGGTTTGAAACGTGCGGCGGCGAGCGGGCGTTTGGTTACCGCTACTTCGGCGATGTCAGCATTGACGTCGAAGTGGCGGCGGTACTGAGCCGAGCATCCATGATGCGTAGTGCTGTTTTCCCGCGCAGATTCTTGAGCGGGAAATAGGCTAGGTGCGACATGGGATCGACAGCCACTACATGCGCATTCGGACCGAGCATGCCTTCGCCGATCTTGGTCACCATACCGTCCTGTGTTTTGAAAACGGAAACCATGCCTGCTTCGCCCGCGACGTACACCCAGCCAAGCTGGGGGTCGATGGCCAGCACGTCGGGATCGTCGCCCACCGCGAACGTGGCGACCACGCGGTGGCTGGCGAGGTTCAACACCAGCAGCCTGGCGTTGTCCTCGCAAGCGATGAAAGCCAGCCGCTGCGCAGGCATGATCAGCAGACCGTGGTTGCCCTCGGCGCCGGGCAGATCGATACGGGCGATCACCTGATCGGCCGCCGGATCGATCTCGACCAGCTGCCGGCGCGTCTGCACGTTGGCGAAGATGTGCCCGGACACGGGGTCGTACTGGCTGTTGCCGACTTGGCCACCGAGCGGAATGGTCGCTACACGCGTGTTCGTGCGCACGTCGATCACGGTGTCGGTACCGCCCGCTTCGTCCGAAACATAAAGTTTGTGCACCTCGGGCGCATACGCCATGCCGTCCGGATAGACCCCGGCCGGCGCGCGCGCTACCACCTTCAGCGTGTTCTCGTCGATGGCGACCAGTTGGTCGGTGCCGGTGGCGGTGGCGTAGACGCGGTCGAGCGCCGGAACCACCAGCACGCCATGCACGTGGCTGATGCCGGCGATCCGCGCCACCACCTTCCGTGCCTGCGTGTCGAACACGATCACCGCGCTGTCGCCCAGGTGCGCGATGAACAGCAAGTGCCGCCCCGGGTCGAGGCTTGCGTAGTCCATCCGCGTGGTACCGCCGCCGAGCGGCACGTCGGTGATCCGGGTCAGCGGCAGCGGCTGGGTGGTATCGGGCGCCGCGGCGCAGGCCGAGGTCACGCCCAGCAGCACCATCATGCAGACAAGGCGACGCAGCAAGATCAACGTGTTCATAGACACTCCATAGGTCGAATTTGAAACCGTCTTCGTGGGAAAGTACGGCGCCCGGAATGTCATACGGGATTGCGCCGGTCGTTCGCGCAATGACCAGTACTTGATCCGCAGCCACAAACAGGAATTCCGGTGTGCTGTCGATGAACCGGGTAACCAGCCAAGGGCAAGCGATGCGATCAATCTTCGGGCGTTCCCGCATGATCCATTGCATGACCACTTCCTCTCAAGAATGAGATTTCAGTTCTTGTAGCGAATATAACATCAGCATATTGTAAGCTACATGAACTTATCTACATCAGGGCTGATGCTGGTAAGCAGCTTGCTTGGCCAGACTCAAGCCGCCCGCATGTGGCTGTGGCGCGCTCAAGGCAGCGGGGCTGGCGCGCTGCGGGATGGCATATACGTTTTGCCCAGACCGGTCCTGCCTGCTCCGTGTTTGATGAGCAGACGGCTGAGGTCATCGCGGCCGAAGGCACCGCAAAGGTCATGATGACGATCGGGCGTGAGGGCCGCATGCGCGGCATGAAGATCGGTGACGCGATGGGGCTGGCCACGTGGGCCGCGTTTGGGGCAAGGGCAGCGCTGTGAATCTTGCGCAGGGCTTCCGCTCCGCGTTGGATGCCCAGCCGCCGTCAAGCAACCCTGAGCGAACTGCTTTTGCCATGGCATGTCTGGGATGGCGTCCCGACGGAAGCTCGCGGCAGTGATGTCGAGAACCTCTTCGTACAAGCGCAGGCGCTGCACCAGACTCTCGCCGGAGCGTACATACTTGACACCAGGGACGACCAATGTTGCCGCGCCGCGGCGCCTCAGACTCGCGCAAGCCCCCGGGGTATGGGCAAAAATCAGCAGGCTGAGTTTTGGCGGTTGCACCAGGCAGATCACCGCCATGCCATGTTTGATCCTGAGACTTGCCGCAGGCCTTATATTGACTGGTGTGCATGCTGCGCATGCGACTACGAGCATGCAGCTCGCGGACAACGCGCGTGCACCGATCCCGCTGCAGGTGTCCACGCCGCCGCATCCTTGGCGCGCGCGTCTGCTGTGGGTGTTCGACATGATGGACACCGCCAGCGGCGGTCGCGCGCACGGCTGGAAGGCACCCGCACTGATTGAGCTGCGCCTGACTCAGCATCAACGCTTGCAGGCTGGGATTGACAGCCGCTGGCATGTCGATCTGATCCGCATCCTTGGCAGCAATCCTTCGAGCGATGCTGGCGATGTGCAGGTACTGGACAACCTTTCCGCGCATCACACGTGGCGCGTGTATCGCGCCTTCTGGCAGTTGGGCAATGCGCGCCGGCACTGGGCGCTGCGCCTGGGCTGGCAGGGTTACGATGAGAGCTTTGGCCTGGTGCCGGACGGCGGAGATCTGCTGAACTCCTCGTTCGGGCAGATGCCCACCGGCTCGCAGGCGGGCATGCCGATCTGGCCGCAGACCGCACTTGGCATCAGCGCGCGATGGCATCCGGGTGCGCTCTACGTGCTGACGGGCCTGTGGAGCGGTGTGCCCCGTGACCCGGGGCTGCCGCAGGGCTGGAATCTGCCGCGACGCGGCGATGGCAGTCTTCGCGCGCTGGAGTTGGGCCTGCAGCGCCACGACCGCTACAAGCTCGCAGTGGGCGGCTGGACGCTGCAGCGCGCATATACAGCCACGCAGGCGCATCACGGCATTTACGCGCTGGCCGATGCGCGTCTGCTGGCATTGGGCACGCGTGGACACCTGGTTGGATTTCTGCAATGGGGCCAGACGCAGCCATGGCACAGCGCCGTGGGCCGCTATGTCGGCGCTGGGTTGCGCTGGATCTCGCCCATGCACGGACGGGTGAGCGTCGGCATCGCGCGTGCGGCGCTGAGCCCGGCGTTCCGCGCGCGCCACCGCGGCAGCGCGCGCGCCGAAACCGCCTATGAGCTGACTTGGCGCTATCGCCTCAATCCCCACCTCGCGCTGCAGCCAGATCTGCAATATATCGTGCATCCGGCGCTGGCGCCGCAGGCAACGCACGCGCTGGAGATCGGCCTGCGGATCGATGGCAGCTTTTGAGAGACCTCTGGTAGTCGACGGCTGAGCTACCTCCGATCCACTGCCTCCCCGGAGCCGGTGGAATTCCCTCGCTCCTCCAGGTCGAGATCCGACCGCATGCGTTGCGGCCGCATCAGCGCTCAGTGACTACGGCGTCGGCGCCATGATGCGCAGGACGCTACGACCGTCCACATTCTGCAACGTGAAATAGACGCGGTGCGATGAGCGGATCGACGGCGACGAAGTGCGGTAGGCGAGATCACTGCGGCCGAGCAGACGCAGCTGCCAATCCTCGAGACGGAACACCGCGACCACACCACTTTCGCTGGCGACATAGAGCCTTTGCAAGCCGGGGTCGAAGGCGAGCACCTCGACCGCAGCACTGATAGGCGCGCTGGCGCCAGAGCAGGCCGCGGCACTGCGTGCGGCGCATGCTGCGCTGCTGCTGCGTGCACCGACCTGCACTTTGGATGATCGCCCACGTTTGGTCACCAGCGAGCCGGCGTTGCAGCAACATGCAGTCGAGCTGCTGCGCGTGGCCGCAAGCTGCGGTTTTGTTTTCGCGCACAAAGGCATGAGATGTGAGACGTGACCCTCGATTTTTCTCGTTTTCTGAGACTGTCCCGCACTCATCGTGCTGGACGCTTCAGTCACTGTGGCAAGCGAACGCGGCGAAACGTCGCCAACAGCGCCAGGTCGTAGCCGATTTTCAGCGCCCCGCAAGCCAACAACGGCAGGGCCAGCCAGCCCGCGCCGAGTATGGCACCTGCCAGGGTCGGGCCGAGTGCAGCGGCCAAGCTGCGCGGCACGGCGGTGAAGCTGGCGGCCGCCGTGCGCTCCGGCGGCGTCACCAGCGCCATGACATAGGCGCTGCGCGTGGGCACGTCCATTTGCGATAGCGCGGCACGCGCCAGCAGAAGTCCCAGCGCCAGCGATGCGCTTGGGGCGAGCGCCGCCAGCATCAGGAAAACGCTAGACGGAATATGCGTGAACACCATGGTGTTGAGCAGGCCGATGCGCCGCGCCACATGCGGTGCGGCCAGCAGCGAGGCCGCTGCCAGCAGCCCGGCGCCGGAAAAGAACAGGCCCACCGCGCCCGGTGACAAGTCAAAGCGCTGGAACAGCCAGAGTGCCAGCAGGGCGTTCACGACCAGACCACCGGCGAAGGCGTCGATGGAAAACAGCGCGGCAAGCTTGACCACCTGGCGGCGCGAAGGGCCGAGCGGCGCGGGTGGCGGCTGCGCGGTTTGATGCGCATGGGGTAAGCGCAGGTCGAGCAGCCACACACCAAAACCGGCCACCGCATACAGCACGAACATGCCGCGCAGCGCCAGCAGCATATCGATGCCGGCATGCGCCGCAAGCCAGTCGGGCAGGCCCGCAGCCAGTGCACCGATGGCGGCGGCCAAGGCACCGGCCACGCTGTAGCGGGCGAACAGCGCAGTGCGCGCTTCGCCCTGCGCGGCATGTGCCAGGCGCGCATGCTCCAGCGGCAGGAACACGCTGACGTCGCCCGAGCTGGGGTTGAGGGTACCGACGAAGGCCACCAGCAACAGCGGCCAGAATGCCGACAACCCAGCGAAAGCCAGCCCGGTAGCCGCCATCAGCAGCGCTGCGGTGAGCAGCAAGCGGCGGGAATCGACGCGGTGACCCCAGGCGCCGACCGCCAGCGTGGCCAACGCCGAGCCCAGCAGCGCCGCGGTGCTGAGCAGGCCGACTTGCCAGGTTGGCAGGCCAAGCGCCAGCAGATACGCGGGCAGCAGCACCGCGACATAGCCGTCCACCAGGGCGCGCAACGCGCGTCCAAACAGCAGCAAGCGGGCTTGCGGCGCGGTGCCATCGGGTAGCAGTCGCATCGACAGCACTCAGCGTGGCAAATGTGGAGCGAACGCGTGGCCGTCGCACCATGCGTCCAGCGCGTCGTACAGCACCATGCCGGGACCGAGCATGAAATGGTCGTTGCTGCAGTTGAGCGACAGGCCGCGCGAGATGGCCAGCAGCCGGGCGGCCTCGGGTGCGTCCTCGGGACGACCGCAATCTGCCGTGCACACGATGCGCGCCATCGTGTGCTGCGCTGCTTGCGTCAGTGCGTACTTGGCGAGGAAGGCATCGAAACCGCACAGTTCGCTGTGATGCCCCAGTTCCACGCCCGGCGCATCGAAGGGAGTCGCGCCGCTGGGCTGCGCCACGGCCAGCACTTCGTCTGCCGGCACGTAGAGAAACTCGGGGCTTGGATCGATGAAACGCGTCACCAGCCAGGGACAGGCGATGCGGTCGATCTTGGGATGCTCGCGGGTGATCCATTGCATGGTGATTTCCTCAAAATCGGGCTTTGAACGAAGCCGGTGATGGCGCTGGTCAGCAAGCCGCTCATGCTGCGCAGACGCCTTCTCGACGTAAGCCTTGCCGCATCAGGCCAAAGTCGCGGCGCATCGGCGACTTTGGCCTGGAACAACCTAGGGCGTCGGCGCCATGATGCGCAGTACGCCGCGACCGCCCACATTCTGCAACGGAAAATAGACGCGGTGAGTGAGCGGATCGACGGCGACGGAGTGCGCTTCATAGGCGAGATAACTGCGACCGAGCGGACGCAGCTGCCTGCCCTCGAGGCGGAATACCGCAACCACACCGCTTTCACTGGCGACATAGAGCCTTTGCAAGCCGGGGTCAAAGGCGAGCACGTCGGGGTCGCGCCCGGTCTGGTGCATGGACACAACGCGCATGTCGTTCATGTCAACGAGCAGCAGCCTGGCATTGCCGTCGCAGGCAACAAACGCGAGACGCGCCGGTGGGTCGAGCAGCAGACCGTGGTCGTCGTCGCAGGTCGCTGGGAGACGATAACGCTGCACGATGGCGTTGTTGCGCGGATCGATCGCCACGATCTCGTCACGCGTCTGCACATCGACGAACACCCGCTGACTGACAGGGTCGTAGCGGGAGTTGCCGACCTCGCCACCCATGGCGATGGTCGCAACCCGCCGGTTGCTGCGCGTGTCGACGACCGTCTCGGTCTGGCCCGCCTCGTCGGAGATGAACAGCTCATGCACGTCCGGCGCATAGGTCATGCCGTCGGGGTAAACGCCAGCGGGCGCATGGGCGACGACGCGGAATGTTCGCTCGGAGATGACGTCGAGCCGGTTGCGGTCGGTCGCCGTCGCAAACACCTCGCCCAGTGCCGGCACCGCCAGCACCCCATGCACGCCGGGGACGTTCGCCACGTTCGCGACCACGCGCTCGCTGCGCAGATCGACTGCGGTGACGATGCCCGACCCGAGATGTGCGATGAACAGCAGTCGCCGCTGCGGGTCGATCGTCGCGTAGTCGAAACGGTCGGGCTTGCCGGCCAGTGGAACGTCCGGGTGCACCATCTTTAGCGGCACGGCGGGCGTACCTGCGGTGGCGACGCCTGCATTCAAGGCGAACGCAAGCGCCAGCACGCCGAGCCGCCGCGCAACGAATTGAACGGCGGTGTTTTTCATTTGGTCGGCAGCACCACCAACTCACCGCTCATCCACGGCTTGTGGAACTCGCAGTGAAACGGGAATACGCCAGCCTTGTCGGCGGTGAAAGAGACCGTTTCCGTGGAAAGGGGCGGCAGCGACTGGTTGATGCCGTAACCGGGGATGGTGAGGGTGTGCCCATCATCGCCGCCGCCTTCGAGGTTGCGGATATGGAGCACGACATGGTCACCTTGATTGACGACGATTGTGCCGGGCGTGAAACCATAGACCTCACCAAATTTGGCGACGACCCGCTTTTGTGCGGGATTGTCTTTGGACGCCCAGGCGACCGTCTGCATGTTGAAGGTGCGGGTGGTGGCCGAAAAAGCCGGTGCGGCCCCGAGCAACCCTGCGGTAAAGACGATACCGGCGGCGATGAAACTAAGCTTGCGCATGGTTTTACTCCTAAAGATGACACGTTGGATCAACGTAACAGCAGCCACACGATGCGGCCGCTGCCTCTTGCTTGCTCTGTAACGCACAAATTCCTGTTCGATATTCGAAAACTCTTCGATCCGCGGCTGCGCCATGTCAGCCGAAATGCCGCCCGTAGAGCACCAGCCCGGCGAGTAGTCCGAGGCCGACCAGCAGCGGCTCCGGCCAGCGCGGCCGCCACAGCAGTGCGGCAAATGCGGCTGTCGCCAGGATCGCGGTCGCCGCATCGACGATGGCGGAATCGGCGATCAGCAGGCCGGTGCCGAACAGGGCGCCGACGACCGCGGTGGTGATGCCGTGCAGGAAGCCTTGCACGCGCCGGCTGCCGCGCACCCGCTTGAGCAGGGGCACCGCCAGCGCGGTGAACAGTAGCGCTGGCGCGAAAATGCCGACGGTGGCCGCGATGGCGCCGGGGAGTCCGCGGACCAGATAGCCGACGAAGGTGGCCGTGATCACCACCGGCCCCGGCGTGACCATGCCGATGGCGACGGCATCGAGAAACTGCTGATTGCTGAGCCAGTGGTATTGATCGACCACGTAGGCCTTGAGGAAGGGTGCGATCACCAGCCCGCTACCGAACACCATCAGCCCGGTCTTGAAGAAAAAGACGAACAAGCCGGCTGTCGTCGCCGCACCGGCGAACACGCCGCCGATCGCCAGCGCGCCGATGCCGTTGAGGCGCGGCCCCGCGGACGCCACTGGCGGCGGTGGTGCGGCCGCTGCAGGCGGCGCGAACAGCCAGCATCCGATCAAGCCGGCACCGAGGAACAAGCTGATCAACTCGGCGCGGAAGATCAGTGTCACCGTCGCGGCGATCGTCGCGAACAGCCACGACGGCGCACTGCGCTTGAGGGTCTTGCGGCCGAGGTTCCAGCACGCCTTGAGGATTAGCGCCACGATCACCGGCGCCACGCCGTAGAACACGGCGCGCAGCTGCCAGGCATGCTGGAAACGCCCATACAGCGCAGCGATCGCAACGACGATCAGAAACGGGGCCAGCGCGAAGGCGATCGCCACCAGCAGCGCACCCGACAGCCCCCCGCGCACATAACCGCAATACACCCCCAGCTGATAGGCCAGCGGGCCGGGGCAGGCGGTGGCCAGCGCCAGACCGTCAGCGTATTCGTGCTCGCTCAGCCAGGCCCGCTTCTCGACCAGATCACGGTGCATGGTGTTGGCCAGCGCCACCGGGCCGCCGAAGCCGCCCGCGCCCAGGCGCAGGAAATACCATGCCAGATCCAGGCGCGTGGGCAGAACCGGCGAAACATTATCGTCAGGCGGCGTGGGGTTCATGGTCTACCGCTCCGCGACCGTCGCGCGGGCGGCGTACAGATAATCGAGCGTCTGCCGATCGCGGCCACCAACTCGACGTCGTCGTGGGGCTGCGCGCGCACCGGCCAGGATGCCATAGGGAATAGCAACGGTCGCTCGCGCGACGGCCAGTCTTGATCCGCCGCCACAAACCGGAATTGCGGTGTGGTGTCCAAGAACCGGCCAATCGGCCAAGGGCAAGCGATGCCGTCAATCTTCGGGCGTTCCCGCGTGATCCGTTGCATGGCCGTCATTTCCAAAGGATGAGATTATATTTGTAGTGAACGTAACGTATGCGTATTATATGCTACATGAATTCTTCCATGTCATGGCTCATGCTGGTGAGCAGCTTGCCCGGCCAGACCCAAACCGCCCGCATGCGGGTCTGGCGCGCGCTCAAGGCCGCCGGGGCCGGTGCGTTGCGGGATGGCGTGTATGTCCTGCCGCAGACCGATACCTCCCGCGCCGTGCTCGACGAGCAGGCCGCCGAGGTCATCGCGGCCGAGGGTGACGCCCACATCATTTTCTTTGCCAGTCGAGACGAAGCCCAGCAGCAGGCGCTGGTGGCGCTGTTCGATCGCAGCGACGAGTACCGTGCGTTGTTCGGCCAACTCGATGCGCTGCAGGGGCGGCTGGCCACGCTGGATGAGGTTCAAGCCCGGCGGGAGCTCGCCATGCTCCGCCGCGACCTCGCCGCGTTGGTGGCGATCGACTTCTTTCCCGGGCCATCGCGGCAGCAGGTGGAGCATGCGCTGGCCGATGCGGAGAGTGCGCTGAATGCACGCTACTCGCCCGATGAGCCGCACGCCCGGCGCGGCGCCGTGCCGCGCTGCGATCCGACGCAATACCGGGGGCGCCTGTGGGCGACGCGCGAGCAGCTGTGGATCGATCGGGTAGCGTCGGCATGGCTGATCCGCCGGTTCATCGACCGGAAGGCGAAATTCGTCTGGATCAAGACCGCCAGGAGTTGCCCGAAGGACGCGGTGGGTTTCGACTTCGATGGCGCGGCGTTCACCCATCGTGGCGCACGGGTGACCTTCGAGGTGTTGCTGGCCAGTTTCGGGCTGGGTGACGACCGCGGTCTGGCGCGCCTGGGCGCGCTGGTGCATTACCTCGACGTGGGCGGCGTGTCGGTGCCGGAGGCGGCGGGGTTCGCCGCGATCATGGCCGGGGCCCGGGCCACCCAGCCGGACGACGACGCACTGCTGAAAACCATCGCGCCGGTGCTCGACAGCTTGTATGCCGCCTACGCGCAAGACCCCGATCCCGCGCCCAAGCAGGCGCGGAAATAGTTCCATTCCCTGAATCGGAGTATCGCCATGCACCTTCGTCGCCTTCATCTCGCCCGTCATCACGGCCTGCGCCGCCTGGTCTCCTCGCTGAGCGTAGCCTTGCTGATCGCCTTCACCGTGCAGACCGCACATGCCACGGCACTTGATGCAAAACGCATCGGCGCCGCCAGCGGAGCGACCGCCACCACCACGCCGGATGGCGTGGTGCATCTGGGCTGGAGCCGAACGGACGTCAAGGTGACGGTCGATGGCGTGCCCTTGCCACCAGCTGCCGGCCTCGGTTCCTGGGCCGCGTTTTCACCCATGCCGCACGGCCAGGCCATGGTGATGGGCGACACCGTGGTGTTCCAGGACGAAGTGGATGCCGCGATGGACGCGGCCTTCGCCCACGGCCTGGCGGTCACAGCCCTGCATAACCACTTCTTCTACGACACGCCCAGTGTGTTTTTCATGCACCTTGGCGGCGAAGGCAATCCCGAAACCCTCGCCGCCGGCGTCAAAGCCGTCTGGGCGGCCATTCGCGCCGTGCGCAGCGCGCATCCGCAGCCGGCGACGGGATTTGGTGGTGTCGCGCCGGTGTTCGGCCGTATTGACGCCGATGCCGTGGGCAAGATCGTGGGTCAGCCGGCTACCGACATGCAGGGCGTGGTCAAGGTGACGATCGGGCGCGAGGGCCGCATGCACGGCATGAAGATCGGCGGCTCGATGGGGCTGACCACCTGGGCCGCGTTCAGCGGAAGCGACCAGGCTGCCGTGATGGACGGTGACTTCATCATGAAAACCGCGGAAGTGCAGCCGGTGCTGCATGCGCTGCGCAAGGCCGGTATCCATATCGTTGCCCTGCACAACCACATGATGGGCGGCAACCCCGGATTTTTCTTCACCCACTTCTGGGGCAAAGGCACGGTGCGGTCGCTCGCCGGCGGGTTCCGCGCAGCGCTTGATGCACAAGCCGCCGTCGACCAACGATAGCGCACATGCTTCGCCTGTCGCGCAAGTCGTCGTGGTGGGCGGCGCTGGGGGTGATTCTCGCGATCCCGGAGGCGCTGGCTCACTCACAAGGACTGACCGCCGGGCCTCCTTCCGGGGCGCCCGAGGCGGGTGTGCGGATGGTGGCCGAGGGCAGCATCACCTTGGATGGTCGACTGGATGAGCCGGGATGGGCGCATGCCCCGGCGATCGACCTGATTCAGCAGGACCCGCATCCGGGTGCGCCCACGCCTTTCCGGACCGAGATCCGCCTGCTCGCCGACGGTAAGCATTTGTACCTGGGGGTGACCTGCGTTGATCCGGATCCGGGCCGGCTGTCGCTCCACTCGCTGGCGCGCGACAGCGACCAGACGCACGACGATCACCTCACCATTGTGCTTGACCCGTTCGACAGCCAGCGTCTCGGCTATGTGTTTCAGGTGAACGCGGGCGGCGACCGCACCGACGGCCTGATTTCGCCCGCGTCATCCCTGCCGAACTACGACTGGGACGGCATCTGGAATGCCAAGGTGCGGCGCACGGCCGACGGCTGGGTCGCCGAAATCGAGATCGACACTCAGAGCCTGCAATTTCCGCATGGCGTGGACCGGTGGCGGATGAATGTGCAGCGCTACGTGCCACGCGAGCAGCTGAGTTTGCAGTGGGCGGGCATTACGCTCGATGCGAATATTTTCGACCTTTCCCGCATGGGCACGCTCACCGGGGTCGCGACCTTGCAGCAGGGGCACGGCCTGGACGTCCAGCCCTATGTGCTGCTGCGTCAGGACAGCCTTCGTGGCAACACCGCGGCACAGGTGGGCGGCGATTTGCAATACAACGTCACCCCGAGCCTTGCCGCCATCCTGACGGTCAATCCGGATTTTGCCGAGGCCGAAGCGGATACCCGGCAGGTCAACCTGACGCCCTATTCGCTGTTTTACCCTGAGAAGCGGCGCTTCTTTTCCGAAGGCTCGAATCTGTTCGCCTTCGGCGCGGGGCTTGCTGACAACGACACGTTCCTGCCGTTCTATTCGCGGCGGGTGGGCTTGGTGAATGGTCAGCCCGTGCGCGTGGACGGCGGCATCAAGCTGCTGGGAACCGCGGGTCCATGGTCCATCGGCATGCTCAATGTCGAAACGGGGCGCTCCAGTGTCAGTGGCCCCACCAACCTGTTCGCCGGACGGCTGATGTACGACGTCAACCAGCACCTGCGACTCGGCACCCTGCTGACACGTGGCGATCCCACCGGGCAGTCCCGCAACCAGTTCGCCGGGGTGGATGCCATCTGGCACACCGCGAGCTTCCGCGGCGACAAGAACCTGACCCTGTCCGGCTGGGCCGCGCGGTCCAGCGATCCGTTGCCGGGTGATCATTCGGGTTGGGGGCTTCACGCGGAGTATCCGAATGATCTATGGAGCGGCTTTGCCAGCTTCAACGTGTTTGGCGATGCGCTGGATCCGGCGCTGGGTTTCCTGCCACGCCCCGGTACGCGCCAGTACGACGTTTATCTGGACTACCGTCCGCGTCCCACCAGCCCTGCGCTGAACTGGGTGCGGCAGTTCTTCTATCAACTCGAAGTCCTGCAGGTGGACGATCTGCATGGTGTCACGCAGACCCGGCGCATCTTCACGGCACCGTTCAATGTTGACGCACAATCAGGCGAGCACTACGAGTTCGACTGGATTCCAGAATACGAAGCGCTGACCGCGCCTTTCGAGATCGCGCCCGGCGTTACGTTGCCGGTCGGCCGCTATCACTTCGAGCGCTATCACTTTGAAGCGCAATCGTCGGCGGCGCGACCGTGGCGCATCGGCAGCATGGTCGAGATCGGCGGTTTCTACAGCGGCCGCCTGACCCAGTACATGCCGTTCATAAGCTGGAACGCCTGGCAAGGCGAGCTCGCGCTCAAGTTTAGCAACGAGACGGATTTCGGCTACCTGCCGCAGGGCCATTTCATCCGGCGCCTGTACGTGCTCCAGGCCGCTTACAGCTTCAACCCCGACCTCGTCGTCTCCACGCTCGCGCAGTACGACTCCAGCGCCGGCCACATCGGCGTCAATGCAAGGCTGCAATGGACCATTGCGCCGGGGCGGGATTTTTTCTTGGTTGTCAATCACGGTATCGAGGCGCCCGTGACCGACCCGAACGCGCGCAGCTTGCCGGTCGCCAACGTCGTGACCGCCAAGCTGCGTTGGGATTTTCGCGAATGAACTTGACAGGAGCCAGTCCATGACCACGATTACCATGCCCGCTCTGGCGGGAAAGCATGTTCTGAAACCCCTGCCGTTTGCACCGACCGCGCTCAAAAGGCTGTCAGAAAAACTGATTGTTTCCCATTACGAAAACAATTACGGCGGTGCGGTACGCAACCTCAATAACCTTGAGAAGCAGTTGGCGCAGGTCACCAAAGACACCCCCGCTTTTGTGGTCGGCGGGCTGCGTCAACACGAGTTGATGTATCGCAACTCGATGACGTTGCACGAAGCGTACTTTGGCAACCTGGGTGGCGATGGTCGCGCTGCTGGCGATATCGCTTCGGCCATCGCGGCCGCTTACGGCAGCATGGATGCTTGGGAAACACACTTTCGCCTTACCGGCGCCAGCCTTGGTGGTGGTAGTGGCTGGGCGATCCTGGCATTCGAACTGATGACGGGTGAACTACGCACGGTTTGGTCGGGCCATCACACACAGGTACTCGAAACTGCGCTGCCGCTGTTGGTCATGGACATGTACGAGCACTCCTACCAAATGGACTACGGCGCCGCAGCGCTGAATTACATCGATGCGTTCTTTGCCAACGTGCAGTGGGACGAAGTCAACCACCGCTTCGCGCAAGCGCAGACATTGCACCGCACACTCGTCAAGGAAGCGGGTTCTTGATACCCGAAGCGATCGATGTCGCCTCCATCCCACGCGTCAGCCTCGCGCAAGCCACCCGGGTGTGGGCGAAGATCGGATGGCTGAGTTTTAGCGGCCTCGCTGGTCAGATCGCGGTGATGCATCTTGATCCAGGTGGACATCCCGCGATGGAGCAGGCTGAACCCTGCGGTCCTGCTGCTGGCCGCAGGCGCCCTGATCGCCATGCTGCGCTTCCGCATCGGCATGGTGTGGACGCTCGGCATCTGCGCCGGCCTCGGTGCTGTGATTCGATTCCTATGAGCTGATCCAGTTGTTTGAGACGCCAATAAGCCAATCCATGATGTACCGCTTTCAGAGACCTGACTTGATTCTCATGACCAGAACAGATGAAACCTATATGCCCGAAGAGCTGAATGACGCCACAGCCAAGGCGGCCGCCAACAATAAGATCAACGAAACGGGGAGCGAGGGATGGGAAATCACTAAGACTGTCATCTCTGATCGCCTTTGGTTCGCTGGATCTAGGCCATGCTGATGACCTTGTACTACATCGTTACACGTCACCCATTCCACGCACCCGGCGCGCCCGCATGATCCCCGAACTCGGCCAACTCGCACTGATCCTTGCTCTGCTGCTGGCGCTCGCGCAGGGCGTTTTGCCGCTGATCGGTGCCTGGCGCGGCAATCGCGCGCTGATGGCGGTGGCGCGCCCTGCGGCGGCGGGCCAGGCGGTATTCGTGGCGATGGCGTTCGGCATCCTGGTGTGGGCGTTCCTGCATTTCGACTTCTCGGTGCGCTACGTCGCCGAGAACTCGAACCTGGAGCTGCCGTGGTATTACCGCATCGCGGCGGTGTGGGGCGCGCACGAGGGTTCGCTGCTGCTGTGGATCCTGATCCTCAACGTGTGGACGGTGGCGCTGGCGGCGTTCAGCACCAAGCTGCCCGAGGTGTTCGCCGCGCGCGTGATGGCGGTGATGGGCCTGATTGCGGTGGGCTTTCTCGCCTTCACCATCTTCACCTCCGATCCGTTCGGGCGGCTGCTGCCGATGCCCGGCGACGGCGCGGACCTGAACCCGGTACTGCAGGACCCCGGCATGACCTTCCACCCGCCGGTGCTGTACATGGGCTACGTCGGTTTCTCGGTGGCGTTCGCGTTCTCGATCGCCGGACTGCTCGGCGGCGAGATGGAGCAGGCCTGGGTGCGCTGGGCGCGGCCGTGGACGAATATCGCGTGGGGCTTTCTCACCTGCGGCATCGTGGCCGGCAGCTGGTGGGCCTACGCGGAGCTGGGCTGGGGCGGCTGGTGGTTCTGGGACCCGGTGGAAAATGCCAGCTTCATGCCGTGGCTGGTGGGGCTGGCGCTGATCCACGCGCAGGCGGTCACCGAGAAGCGCGGCAGCCTGCGCGCGTGGACGATACTGCTATCGATCTTCGCGTTTTCGCTGAGCCTGCTGGGCACGTTCCTGGTGCGTTCGGGCGTGCTCACCTCGGTGCACGCGTTTGCCTCGGACCCGCGCCGCGGCGTGTTCATCCTCGCCTTCCTGACCATCGTGGTGGGCGGCTCGCTGCTGCTGTACGCGCTGCGCGCGCCGAAGGTGGCCGGCGGCAAGCCGTTTGCGCTGCTGTCGCGCGAGACCGTGCTGCTGATCGGCAACCTGATGTTTGCAGTAGCCGCCGCGATGGTGCTGCTGGGCACGCTGTTTCCGCTGATCGGCGATGCCATGCACCTGGGTCGCATCTCGGTCGGGCCGCCGTACTTCGGCTTCCTGTTTCCGCTGCTGATGCTGCCGGTGGTGCTGCTGCTGCCGTTCGGTCCGTTCCTGCGCTGGGGCAAGGGCGAGGCATCGCTGCTCAAGCCGGTGCTGCTGCGCGCCGGCATCGCCGCCGCAGCCTGCGCGATCGTGGCGGCGTTCTTCGTGGATGGCAAGCTCAAGGCGATCGCCGGCGTGGCCGCGCTGGTGTGGCTGGGCGTCGGCGTGCTGCTGTATGCGCTCAAGCGCTGGCGCGAAATGCCGCGCGGCAAGCGCTATCCGGCCGAGCTGGCCGGCATGCTGCTGGCGCACCTGGGCGTGGGCGTGTTCGTGGCCGGCGTGCTGCTGACCGAGGCGCTCGGCGTGACCAGCGACGTGCGCATGGCGCCGGGCCAGACCCAGCACATCGGCGGCTACGACTTCCGCTTCGACGGCGTGCAGCGCACCACCGGGCCCAACTGGCGCGCCGACCAGGGCACCATCACGGTGACCCGCGACGGCCACGCGGTGGCGGTGATGACGCCGCAGAAGCGCACCTACCCGCGCGGCCAGGTGCAGACCGAATCGGCGGTGGACGCCGGCTTCTTCCGCGACCTGTATGTGGCGCTGGGCGAGCCGATGGATGCCGGCAACATCGAGGGTGCGTGGTCGTTGCGGCTGTACTACAAACCGTTCGTGCGCTGGATCTGGGGCGGCGGCCTGCTGATGATGCTGGGCGGCTTCACCTGCGCCGCGGACAAGCGCTTCCGGCTCAAGCGGATCGCCGAAGGCGAGCCGCTCAGCGCGTTGCAGCTGCAGGAAACCCGCGCATGAACCGGCTGTAGGCCGCGAACGTCCAGGTCATCCTGCCGCGCACAGCCGGCAGCCCGACCAGCGGCAGTTTGCGCAGGCCGCCAATGATCCACTGCATCCATCGGAGGTCCGTCGTGGACTGGTTGCATGACTCGGAAATGCTTTCTCGCGTGCAGTTTGGCGTCAATGCCGTGTTCCACATCCTATGGCCACCGCTGACGATAGGTCTGGCGCTGGTGCTGCTGGGTACCGAAACGGCGTGGGTCAAGACGCGCAATGTTTTCTATTATCACCACACAAGATTCTGGACCAAGATCTTTCTGATCAACTTTGGTGTTGGCGTAGTCACCGGCATCCCGATGGAGTTTGCCTTCGGCACCAACTGGGCGCCGTTTTCCACCTCATCAGGCGACTTCATGGGCAACATCCTCGGCTTCGAAACGGCGATGGCGTTCATGCTCGAAGCGGGCTTCCTCGGCATCATGCTGTTCGGTTGGCGCCGGGTTGGCCCCAAGACGCATCTGTTTGCCACCAGCATGGTGGCGTTCGGCAGCTCGCTGTCGGCGTTCTGGATCATGGTGGCCAACTCATGGATGCAGACGCCGGCGGGCGTCAAACTGGTCAACGGCAAGTTCGTGATCACCGACTGGTTCGCGGCGGTGTTCAACCCCGACCTGCCGCACGGCTTCGGGCACATGTTCATGGCCTGCATCGAGCTGAGCCTGGTGGTGATGGCCGGCGTCAGCGCGTATTACCTGCTGGCCGGGCGGCACAAGGAATTTTTCCAGCCCGCGTTCAAGTGGGTGGTGCTGGCGTTGTTCTTCGTGGCCCCGCTGCAGATCATTATCGGTGACTCCGCCGGCGGCGCGCTGGAACAAACCCAGCCGGCCAAGCTGGCTGCCATCGAGGCCCACTGGAAGACCAATGCCGCGGGCACCAGTGCGCCGTGGGCGTTGCTCGCGTGGCCCAATCGGGCGCAGCAGAAGAACGACTGGGAAGTGAGTATTCCCGATGCGCTGAGCCTGGTGGTCACGCACACGCTGCACGGCAAGGTGATCGGCCTGGACGACATCCCGCGTGCGGATCAGCCGCCGGTGATGGTGCCGTTCTACGCATTCCGGGTGATGGTGGCGGCCGGCGTGTTTGTCGTGCTGATGGCGTTCTGGACGCTGTGGCGGCTGTGGCGCAAGCGCGAGAGCATGAGCGCCGCCCGCATCGGCGAAAACAAATGGCTGCTGCGCGGCTGGATGCTGGCCATTCCGGCGATCTATACCGCGCTGGAGGCCGGCTGGCTGACGCGCGAGGTAGGCCGCCAGCCATGGATCGCGTACGGCATGATGCGCACCAGCCAGGGCGTCAGCAAGCTTCCCGCCGACGCGGTGCTGTGGTCGCTGGTGATGTACCTGCTGTTTTACGGCGTAATCGGCTTTACCGCACTCAAGTTCATGCGACGCACGCTGCAACATGGGCCGAGTTTTGATCCACCACCGACCCTGCTCAGCTCGGTCTCAGGCCAGCAACCGCCCAAGCGCAGCGCAGCGGACAGCGCGAAACTCAAGAGAGACCATTGACATGGATTTCAGCGATCCGGCCGCCCTGCACCACGTACTGGCCACCGTATGGTTTCTGATCATCGGCCTGTTCCTGGTGTTCTACGTGATGCTCGACGGCTTTGATCTGGGTGTCGGTGTGCTCTCGCTGTTCGTCGGTGATCGCCGCCGTAAGGTGATGATGTCCAGCCTGGGGAGCATCTGGGACGCTAACGAAACCTGGCTGGTAGTGATTGGCGGCACGCTGTTTGGCGCCTTTCCGCTGGTATACGGCACCGTGCTACAGGGGCTGTACATTCCGATCATGCTGATGCTGTTGGGCTTCATGCTGCGCGGGGTGTCGTTCGAGTTTCACGAACTGTCCGAACGCAAGTCGTTCTGGGGCGCCATGTTCGGCGTCGGCAGCCTGCTGGCGGCCGTGGCGCAGGGCTTTGCGCTGGGCGGACTGCTCAACGGCGTCAAAGTGGTCAACGGTGAATTCGCCGGCGGCGTCTGGGACTGGCTGTCACCGTTCAGCGCCATTGTCGTGCTGGGTGTGGCATCCGGTTACAGCATGCTGGGCTCGGCCTATCTGATCATCAAGACCACGGGCGAGATGCAGGACGGATTCTATCGTCGCGGGCAATGGCTGGCGTGGTTGATGCTGGCGGTGGCCGGGGTAGTCACCGTGGTCACACCGCTGCACTATCCGGCCATATTCAAACGCTGGTTCAGCACGCCCGACATCTATTATTTCGCGACGCTGCCGGCCCTATCGATACTCAGTTTCTTCATGTTGCTGCGGGCACTAAAGCGTCAGTACGAACTGGCGCCGTTCGTATGGACCATGATGATTTTTCTGTTCTCGTTCGCGGGGCTGGCCGCCACCTGGTTCCCGTACATCGTGCCGGGCTACGTGACCATCGACGCGGGCGGCGCGGACAGCAGCACGCTGGTGTTCATGTTGATAGGCATCGGCATGCTGATCCCCGTGATGATTACCTACAACGTCTACCAGTACATCGTCTTTCGCGGCAAGATCGATCCCGACGCCGAGCATCTGTACTGACCGCTGACCCGATGGGCTGGCGGCGATCGCAGCGGTCGCATATAGAGGATCGACACTTATACGCCGCTATTCAATCGTGATCAGAAGAACTCGTATTCCACCTGGGCCAGCCACGTTCGCCGCGGCGCCGTGGCATTGAGACCGAGCACCACGCCGAAACGGTATTCGAGGCTGCTGGTGGTACCGGGGACATGCCATTCGCCGGCAACGATGGGACCGGCCTGATACGCACGATCCGCAGGCCGCGCATAGGCTTCGATGCCGGGGCGAAAAGCGGCGGAAACTGCATAGGTGCCCGAATAGCTGTAGCGAAACTCGTACTTGCCAGCGGCGCCCGCGCCGACCTGCTTCTCCCAGATGGCATTGAACCGGTGGGTGAACCGCCCCACCGTTTTCTCAACCAGCGGTCCAAACTCGACGGCGTCGGGTTTGCCGGCAATGATCTGGTGCTCGTACGAGGCCAGAAACCCGAAGTCGGCCCAATATTCACCCGGCTGTGTGAACTGGAACGTGTTCTCGAACTCGTAGCCCAGCAAGCGCCCGCGGCTTCCTGGTGCCCGCTCATACCGCGCAAGATAGATCTCCGGCTTCCACCAATCGGTGAACGCGTGGGAAATCGATAGTTCGGCCGCGCGGCCACCGTTGAAGTCGGCGCGTGGATCGCCATAGCTATAACCGCGCAGCTCGATCTCCGACTGGGTGGCGAGGACGTGCGGCGAATAAACGATGAAGTCGTCTGCCCGGACGACGCCAGTGGCGAGCAGGAGGATGGCCACCACGCCCAGGGTGCGTGAATGCCGAGCGCGGCCGTGACGTCGCAGGGCCGGAGATTTCCGAGCGAAGGATGTATACACGGGATGGTTCCTTGGCTGATGGTTCAAGACACACGCTCCCGTCCGGCGGCAGCTGCCGGACGGGAGCGTGCAACAAAAGGGGATGGGTTAGCGCAACGACTCGGAAGCCGGATCCGGGAGCAGTGAACGCGTCCGTGAAGAGGGGGTTGGCGCGGCGCGGTTCAGCCACTGCATGCCACCAGCCAACAGCAGCAACGTGGTCGCGTAGAAGACCAGCTGGATCCCCGCCGGGCTGGCGTCATAGCCGACGAGGATGCCCAGTGTCTGGCCGCCCAGCGAACCGTTCGACAACAGCCAGGAGGTATCCCACACCTGGGTCCCCCAGGACGGCAGCAGATCGCCCTGCACGAAGAAGCGCGCGGCTGTGGAGGCCAGCCCCGACGCCAACAACACCAGCATCCAGTTGGTGACCTGGAAGAAATGCTTCATCGGTATCCGCAACAGGCCGAAGTACAGCGCGAAACCGAGCAGCGCACCGCCGCCGACGCCCAGCGCCATGCCGCCAGTCAATCCGACCGTGCCGATGCCGCCGATCGCCATGCCATACAGAAACAGCACGATCTCCGAGCCTTCGCGCAGCACCGCAATCGCCACCACCGCCAGCAGCAGCGTCAGCGAGCTCGAGCCCGCCTTGACGGCGCTGCCGACCGCGTTCATCTGCTGCGCCAGTTCGCGACCGTGGCTGGACATCCATACCACGTGCCAGCCGATCATCAGCACGGCCGACAACAACACGCAGGCGTTGAAGACCTCCTGACCAGAACCACTCGCGAGGCGAGAGATGAGGGAAGCTCCCATCGCCACCAGCAGGGCGCCGGCGATGCCAAGCCCGATGCCCGTAGCCACATACAGCCCGCGTCGCGCCACACCGCGTGTGGCGGCACAGACAATAGAGACGATCAGTGCCGCCTCCATCACTTCACGAAACACCAGCAAGGCTACGCCAGGCATCGCGTCACTCCACGATCAGCCGGCCTTGGGCCGTGCTTTGATGGAAGTCGCCGAAGAAGCCGTAATTGCCCGCGCGCAACGGCCCGACATAGACGGTGATGCTGCTGTTCGGCAGCACGATTTTCTCGCGATTGAAATCCGTGCTCTCGAATTCTTCCGGCGTGGCGTCCTGGTTGTTCACGATGAGCCTGAACTTGGTGCCGGCCGGCACCTTGAGCTTGCTGGGCTGATAGACGTGATTCTTGATGACCAGCGTGTATTCCGGCAGGTCGTTGGCTGCCGCCGTGCCGGCGAGAGCCAGCAGCATCGGTGCCGCGACAAGAAAGGGATGCTTCATGGGAAGGGCTCCGCGGAGAGTTTGCAAACGATAACTATTCCCATTTGACATGTCAAACGTATGCTTTGATCTGGGTGGGGTAAGCCCAATCACTAGCGGCAGGTGGTGATTCCTAGCTTCGGTCAGCATCGCTCCCGAATACGGGCGACCATTGCAGACGAAAGGCCTGATTCGCCGTCGCCCTACTGCCTATCGCGTTACATCCAGCCTGGCCGCTTGCCAACAGGGATGGCACGTCACTTATTTCTGCAGCGAGGCATCGGCTCGCGTTTTCGTTGTACTGGCGTGGCGCGCGTCCTCTTCCGCATGCAAGTCCGCTTCCGTTTGCACGCGGAATTTCCCGCTGTTGACGTAGGCGATCGCGCGACGGAAGCGATGATAGGCCTCGCCGCAGTTCAGTGCTTTCTGCCCGGGAAATGCCGTGTGAGAATGTGCAGCACATCCCCACGGACGTCGTCCCGCTCAACATCGAAGAATTGCCGTTTGGCCTTGAAGTAACCCAGCTGCAGCACCAAGTACACGCCGGTCGAACCACGGAGCGCCGCGACCGCGGCCTGTTCGGAGGCATTCAGGTCGAAATACAGCAGGCGCTCGTCGTCGGTGAAACGCGGCCGTCCGTAGAGATCGTCGATCTCTTCGCTGGTCAGGATCGCCAGGCGATGGGTATTAGCCGTCATCGTGTCTCACGTGCAAGGTAACTATGTCGGCCAGCCCACGTTCTATGCGACCCTGCGCGAACGGATCGTTTCCGTCGATGTAGCGCATGGCCGAGTGCACATCTTTCCAACCGACGTATTCCATCAGCGCTTTCACATCCCAGCCGTTGGTATTGGCCCAGCCGGCAAAGCCCCGGCGCAACGAGTGACCGCTGTAGAGGTCCGGGGCGGACAGGCCAGCCAAAGTGAATAAGCGTCGCAACAGCGGAATGATGCTGTTGGCGTGTAGCGGGCGTTCCGGCACGTGTCCCCAGCGATCGACCTGGCGAAATAACGGCCCCTGGATGAGCTGCGCGGCGGCAATCCACTCCATCGTGGCCGTGACCGGGCACCAGCGCGACAGCGCCGGAACGCGAAACGTGGTGCCCGCGTGCTGACGATCGCCCTTCGTGCGTGGAAGGAAGCAGGTCATGCCCTGACCCGGCACGAGCTGAAGATGCTCGACCTGCAGGCCAATCAGCTCGTCGCTGCGGAAGCCTCGCCAGAAGCCGAGCAGAATCAGGGCGCGGTCACGCCGGTACCGAAGAGCGGCGGCACCGTCGCTCCGTCCAAGCGCACCTTCGATGACCAGGTCGAGCCAATCGACAACCTTGGCCAGTTGGGTCAGTTGCAGAGGCTCAGCCCGCTTTTCCATCGCTGGATGCAGGGCCTGGATTCCCTTGAGCACCTGTTTCACGACGGGTGCGCCAGTCGGATCGACAAAGCCCTGCGCAGTGTGCCATTGCGCAAGTGCAGCGAGGCGCTGCTTGAGCGTATTGATCGACAGCGTGCCGGCATAGGCGGCCAGATAGCGCGCCACGTTGTCGGCAGTGGCCGGCAAGTGGCCACCCCAGGTAACTTCGAAATGACGCACCGCCGACGCATAGCTGCGTCGCGTATTGGCGCGCGTGGCGGCCGCGAGGTACCGATCGATCGACGGCGGTGGCGGAGAAGCACTCATCTCAGCCACTGTGCAGTGAGGCAATCAGGGGACAGGCAATCGTGCCGTGATGCGAGTCGCACTGAGCCACCAGTCGGGACAGAACCGTCTCCATGCGCTTGAAGTCTTTCAGGCGCGCGCGCACGTCGACCAGATGCCGCGCGGCGAACTCCGCCGCCTCGCTGCAATGGGTGCCATCCTCCAACGTGAGCAGCTGCGCGATTTCGTCGAGGCTGAAACCCAGCCGTTGCGCGGATTTGATGAATTTCACCCGGGCGACATCCACACCACCATAACGCCGAATGCTGCCATACGGTTTATCCGGTTCCGGGAGCAGGCCCTTGCGTTGGTAGAACCGAATGGTTTCCAGGTTGACCCCGGCGGCTTTGGCAAACGAGCCAATGGTCAATGGCTCTGAACTGCTTCCCATACCGGTTGACTCCGTATATGACTACGGAAGTAGCTTACGCCCGGTTCATCCCTTTGGAGAAGCCCATGTCCGTGTCCGTTGGCATCTACTCGGTGCCGCTTGTGTGCGAGGCGGTGCCGCAGATCGGTTGCGGGTGCCTTGCCAAACCCGTTTTGGCACGCCTAGAGGTTCACCCTGATATTGCAGAGGCTTGGCTGCACCATCGCGGTGACGTGATCGCGATCAAATGGCTGCGTGAGCTTGGGGTCAACCAGCAGGTCGGTCTCCTGCGTGCTGCCCTCGGCGGTGACAGCCAGGTGGCTTTGGTAGCTGCCGCGGCGTCGTCGACGTTGCTTGCCACATTTCCGAACCCTTCGTACTGGTACCAGCGCGAGACGGTCGATCAGCTCAGTCAGGAAGAGGCGCACACCATCGCCGCCCGTCTCATCCAGCGGCTGTCGCAAGCACGCGTTCCGTTGCCCGATGGGGCTGCGCTGCAATGCGATCTCGCGTGTGCGCTGCAAGAGGTTCTTGTGGCGGACGAAGCCATGCCCATCGACGCCCGGCTTGCTCGGCTACTCGGGGTGGCGCGAAACACATTCCAGCAGCATCTCGGATCACAGGCATGGTCGCGGCTGGATGCGTGGTTGACGCCCGCTGCGCTCCTCCCCGAGGGCGCGGGTTGACGTGCCGACTTCGCGCCGTAGATCGTGGATACGACTCCGTGCTTCAGGCTAATGCGGGGCCGACGTCTGCGATCCGCTGCGTCTCAGGTTACGACAGGACGGCTCCGCCACGCGAGCTGGATCATGAATGACATTTGCGTGTGCAACAGCGTGACCGAGGAGGACATTCGCCACGCGGTGGTGGCAGGGGTGCGCAGTTTCGAAGCATTGCAGTGGCTCACCGGTTGCTCGGGTGGCTGCGGAGGCTGCGAACAGGAAGCACGCCGGCTGCTAAGCGACATCATCACGGAAATCGCATGCGCATATCCGACCTTCCATCTCATGCCGGGTCAAGATGGACAGTAGGCATCGGCCAAGGCTCCCGTGGGTCCTGGAATCCACGCTTGATGTCGTACCAAAGTACGGGAGTAGGCTCTGTACCCATAGCGGGCATTGACCGGTCGCGCGATTCGAAGATGAGGATGTCGCTGGTCGACATGGGAAATGTTTCCGCATGAGTTCCGCGTGTCACCTTCTAAGAAGGCCGGAGTGTTTCTGGCCACGTACTGGAGAGTTGAGAATGAACACCGCATCGATTCTGAAATCCGTTCTGGCGGGAGGACTCACGTTGGGTCTGACCACAGTCGCATCGGCTGCAGCCATGCAGAGCAAAACGATGTCGATGAGTCATATGGAGAAGTGCTACGGCATCAACGCGGCGCAGAAGAACGACTGCAAAGCAGCAGGCCACTCTTGCGCCGGCCAGGACACCAAAGCCCGCGATCCAAACTCTTTCGTCGCGGTACCCAAGGGCCTGTGCGAGAAGATCGACGGCGGCAAACTCGAACCGGCACTGAAGGGCTAAGCAACGCGATGATGCACGACGCGAGAACGCTCGCGGCGCGACCGATCTCGGCTCCTTCTGGAGTCGGGATCGGTCTGCGTGCGCCACACCTGCAGCGGGTGTTGAGCGAACGTCCGCGCGTGGCGTGGTTCGAGGTGCACAGTGAGAATTTGTTTGCCGACGGCGGAGCACTGCATGCGGCAATCGAGCATGTGCGCGCCGACTATCCGCTGAGCCTTCACGGTGTCGGCCTCTCGCTGGGATCGGCCGACACCTTTGACGACGAGCATCTGGCGACGCTGTGTGCGCTGGTGCAACGCTTCGAACCGGGGCTGGTTTCCGATCACATCTGCTGGGGCGCGATCGGCGGCATCCACCTCAACGACCTGCTGCCGCTACCGTTCACCCGGGAGGCGCTGGACCTGATGGTGACGCGCGTGCAGCAGGTGCAGGACGCGCTGGGCCGGGAGTTCCTGGTCGAGAACGTCTCCAGCTATCTCACGTTCCAACACGCCGAGATGAGCGAGTGGGAGTTCGTCGCCGAACTGATACGCCGTAGCGGCTGCGGCCTGCTGCTCGACGTCAACAATGTCTACGTCAACAGCGTCAATCACGGCTTCGACGCGCATGCCTATCTGCGTGCGATGCCGCGCGCGGCGGTGCGCGAGATCCACCTCGCTGGCTTCACCCGCAAGACCGATCTCGCGGCACCGTTGTTGATCGACAGCCACAGCCGACCGGTGGATGCCGAAGTCTGGGCACTCTACGCCGAGGCGCTGGACCTGGTCGGCCCCGTGCCCACCCTGATCGAGTGGGATCAGGACATCCCTGAACTGGAGGTGTTGCTGGCGGAAGCCGACCGCGCCGAGGCCCTGCTCAATGGTCACCGCACCCACACTGCTTGAGCTGCAACGCGGTTTCGCCGACGCCATGCTCGATCGTGGCGGCGACCTCGCGCAGTGGGTCGTCGGTGCCGCCCTCACGCCTGCTGCGCGGTTGCAGGTCTACAGCAACGCCATCGCCAGTACGCAGATCGAAACGCTGTGCGCCACATACCCCGCGGTGCGGGCCCTGGTCGGCGAGGCCTTCTTCGAGGCCGCAGCGATGCGCTATCGCCTGCACCATCCGTCGGCGCGCGGCAACCTGCAGACGTTCGGCGGCGCCTTCGCCGCGTTTCTGGCCACGATGCCCGAAGCGGCAGCACTTGCCTATTTGCCTGATGTGGCGCAATTGGAGTGGCTACGCCAGCAGTCCGCACTGGCCGCTGAAGCATCGCCACTGGCCCCGGCCACGCTCGATGACACGCTATCGTTGCCCGTGCGGTTGCATCCCAGCTTGCACCTGCTGACCAGTGCGCATCCGGTGCTGACGATCTGGCGTTACGCCACCGCGCCCGAGGGCGCGCGGCTGCAATTGGATGGTCGCGGTGAACAGGTCGCGCTTTGGCGCGACGGCAATGAGGTGGCGATGGCAGCGTTGGACGCGGCGAGCTTCACCTGCATCGCCACACTGATCGATACGCGCGACTTGGAGACCGCGCATGTGGCGGCGCTGGCCATCGACGCGACATTCGACCTCGCGGTGTGTCTACGTAGTTTGCTGACACATCAGCTGATCGTAACGGGTTGATGTGTGTTCAGACAGAACCCTTTGGCAGGAATCAGTGCAGGCCACAGCGCGGAGGTCACCCACTGAAACCCAGACGCTTGACTCTGTACCTAAGTACGCGAATAGAGTGCTCCCATAGCGTCCCCCTCCATGCAGAGCCCTCCATGAAAAATACCCAAGGCATCCAGAAAACAGGTTCCGGCGCTCTTCTGGCCGGGGGTATCACCGCACTACTGGCGTCGACCTGTTGCCTTGGTCCGCTGGTCTTGGTCGCCCTTGGGTTCAGTGGCGCCTGGATCGGCAACCTGACTGTGCTTGAGCCGTACCGCCCGTACTTTATTGGCGCTGCGCTGATCGCGATGATCTTCGCCTGGCGACGCATCTACCGGCCTGCCACGGCTTGCGCGCCTGGTGACGTCTGCGCTGTGCCACAGGTCAGGACCACCTACAAAGTCTTGTTCTGGATCGTCGCAGCCCTGGTGCTCGTGGCGCTGATCTTTCCCTATCTCGCCCCGCTGTTTTACTGACCCGTCGGAGGATCCACCCATGAAGAAACTTGCCGCTCTCATCGTCCTTGCCACCGCCATTTCCGCGCCTGCCTGGGCGGCTACGAAGACCGCCACCCTGTCGGTGTCTGGTATGACGTGTGCCGCGTGTCCGATCACCGTCAAAAAAGCGCTGTCCAAGGTTCCCGGTGTCGAAAAGACCGAGATCCTGTTTGACACGAAGGAAGCCGTTGTGACCTTCGATGATGCCAAGACCAGCACCCAGGCACTCGTCAGCGCCACGACGGATGCGGGCTACCCCTCCACCGTTAAGCACTGAAGCGTCCAAGGCCATTCCCATGTCCCTTCCTAATCCTCTAACGCGCACGGCCGACAAAGCCGGCGTGATCGGCGCCATCGTCACAGCGATGGGCTGCGCGGCGTGCTTTCCCGCCCTCGCCAGCCTGGGTGCCGCCATCGGGCTGGGCTTTTTGAGCCAGTACGAGGGCGTGTTCATCCGTTACCTGCTGCCGCTGTTCGCCGTCATCGCCTTGCTGGCCAATGTGATCGGCGGACTTCGTCATCGGCAATGGCCACGGATGATCCTTGGCATGATCGGTCCCGTCCTGGTGCTGGCGGCCGCCTTGGTCATGAGCACCATGGGGTTGCCCACGGCGTGGTTGCTCTATCCCGGTCTGGTGTTGATGGTCGCGGTATCGATCTGGGATCTGGTATCCCCGCCGGGAAAAGGTCACGGCGGAGCGAACCGAGACCCCAGCTGTTGCTGAGTGGCCGCCATGACCTTCCACTGGCGGGTTCTTGGATCACGCCCGCGAATAGCCAGCGACCAGCCCCCTCGGCATGACATCCGGAGATGAAACACATGAAGGTGTGGCTGATTGCCAAGAAAACCGACCTCATCACAGCGGCGATCGTCATCGGCATCGTGCTTCTGTTGATCGTCGTAGTGCCCTATTGCTGCTGATCGGGCCATACCGCGACTGCGATGTTGGTATGACCTTTCTATCGATTCAACGGTGGGCCGCTTTGCTCGAAACCGAAGCGGCACACCCCTATCTGCCAGGAACATCATGAACGAACAAACCCTTTCCGTGACCGGCATGACGTGCGCGGATTGTGCTCGGCATGTCGAGAAGGCGCTCAAGACGCTCACTGACATCGTCGTGGCCGACGTCGCCTACCCACAAGGTGTGGCGCATATCCGCAGCATCCAGCCATTGAGTCTGGAGCAACTCAACGCGACCTTGCCGAAAAACTACCGGGTCGCCGCAGCTCCATCAGCGCACGCCGACACACCTGCGGCCAAGCCGTCCAGGCTCAACCAGGCGCTGGACTCGTTGGGCGGTCTGTTCAAGTCCCGCAGCGATGTCGGCACCAAGCCCACCGATGCCGAGCAGCGTCTGCGTATCGCTGTCATCGGCACCGGCGGCGCGGCCATGGCTTCCGCTCTAAAGGCCGCGGAACTTGGCGCTCAGGTGACGATCATCGAGCGCGGCACCATCGGCGGTACCTGCGTCAATATCGGTTGCGTGCCCTCAAAGATCATGATCCGTGCCGCGCACGTGGCGCACCTGCGCCGGACCAGTCCGTTCGATGACGGCATCTCCAGTACGGCGCCAGTGGTTCGGCGTGACCGACTGCTCGCCCAACAGCAAGGTCGTGTCGACGAATTGCGGCACGCCAAGTACGAGGGCATTCTCGACACCAGCCCCAACATCCAACTGCTGCGTGGTGAAGCGCGTTTCAAGGACGCACACACGCTGGTCGTCAAATCGACGGCAGGAGATGAGACGGAGGGTTCCTTCGATCGCTGCCTGATCGCCACCGGTGCCAGCCCGGCGGTTCCGCCCATCCCGGGTTTGAAGGAAACGCCATACTGGACGTCCACCGAAGCACTGGTGAGCGGTGCCATTCCACCAAGGCTCGCTGTCATCGGCTCGTCAGTGGTTGCGGTGGAGCTGGCGCAAGCGTTTGCTCGGTTGGGCAGTCGCGTGACGATCCTGGCGCGCAGCACGCTGTTTTTCCGTGAAGATCCAGCCATCGGCGAGACCATCACGGCCGCGTTCCGCGCCGAAGGCATTGAGGTGTTGGAGCACACGCAGGCGAACCAGGTTGCGCACGTGAACGGCGAATTCGTGCTCACTACCGGGCACGGTGAAGTGCGTGCCGATCAGCTGCTGGTGGCGACCGGTCGGACCGCCAATACGCGCGGTCTCGCGCTGGATGCCGCGGGTATTGCCGTCAATGCCCAGAACGCCATCGTGATCGACCGCAGTATGCAAACCAGTGCGACGCACATCTACGCCGCAGGTGATTGCACCGACCAGCCGCAGTTCGTCTACGTGGCGGCCGCCGCCGGTACGCGTGCCGCCATCAACATGATGGGGGGCGAGGCGGCCCTGGATCTCACGACCATGCCGGCGGTGGTGTTCACCGAGCCCCAGGTCGCAACCGTGGGCCTAAGCGAAGCGGAGGCTCACCTGAAAGGTATCGAGACGGATAGCCGCACGCTTTCACTGGACAATGTGCCACGGGCGCTCGTCAACTTCGACACCCACGGGTTTATCAAGCTGGTCGCCGAGGCCGGCAGCGGCCGGCTCATCGGGGTGCAGGCGGTCACGCCGGAAGCGGGTGAGATCATCCAGGCTGCCGCACTGGCCATCCGGGCACGCATGACGGTGCAGGAGCTCGCCGATCAGTTGTTCCCGTACCTGACGATGGTCGAGGGCTTGAAGCTGGCGGCGCAGACCTTCACCAAGGATGTAAAACAGCTGTCGTGCTGCGCGGGATAGCCGAAAGGAAGGTAGAGCCATGAGCTGTTGCAGCCTGCCAGTGGTCGAGTGCGTTGTTTGCGGTACGTGGATTCCTTACGACTCGGCGTTCGCGTTTGAGGACGGACAGGATTCCGAACCGGTTTGCAGCACGGCATGCCGCGCTGCCTTCCTGAAGCCGCGTTCCTTCAACGAGGAACGCGGCAAGGCGTGTATCGAAGCGAGACGACCGTGACCGCCTACACGATATCCAAACTGGCGCAGGACGCTGGCGTGAGCGTTCACGTAGTGCGCGACTACGTGCTGCGTGGCTTGGTCCACCCAGCGTGGCGCACAGAGAGTGGCTATGGCATCTTTGACGGCCCAGCCTTGGCGCGGCTGCGCTGTGTGCGCATGGCCTTCGAGGCCGGCATCGGCCTGGATGAATTGGTTCGCCTGTGTCACGCGCTGGACCGCGGTACCACCGATGTCGAGGGATGCCTGGCACGCCTACATTTGTGGATTGCGGCGCGACGCGAGACGCTGGCGCTGCTGGACCGGCAGTTGGTGACGATGGTGACTGCTCAGTCTTCGCGTGCTGAAGCGGAAGGCACCCATGCGTAATACCGATCTCAACGGAACAACACACACCTCGCATGGGCGAGCCTACGCCTGGGGTGTGCTCGCCTTGCTGACGTGCCCTTGCCACCTTCCGCTGTTGGCACTCCTCCTGTCAGGGACAGCTGCGGGTGCTGCGCTCAGCAACCACTTCGGTGTTGCCATCCTCGGGTTAGCCACACTATTCATTCTGTCGTTGACGAGCGCGTTGCGCGCCTTGCGGAAGCGGCCATGACCGTGTCACCGGCCGACGGTGCGCTGATCACGAGACCTCGACCGCAGGGGGACCTCCCCATGAATACGCTCCACGCCCCCACCGTCAATTGCGCGATCTGTTGCACAGAGATCCCGCTGAGCGCCGCGCTGACGCCGGAAGGCATGGCCTACGTCGCGCACTTCTGCGGCCCGGCGTGCTTGCAGCGTTTCTCGGCGCGCGCCGAGCACGAAACGGTGCCGGCGGCGACACCTTCTTCGGAAAGTAACAAGACGGATCAGGCTCAGAGCTAAACGCCCTGTCACCCATGAATCCCGTGCCGCCCCCAACGCCACATGCTGATACCGCAACTCCGTTGTTTTCGGTGCTGACGCTGGATGGCGGTGGCGCCCGCGGATACCTGACCCTCAAGATTCTCGAACGTGTCGAGGGGTATCTGAATACGCTGACTGGCGTCGTGCTTCCTTTGAGTGCTCGGTTCGACCTGATCTGCGGCACCTCGACCGGCGGGATCATCGCGCTGGCCCTGGCGCTCGGCCGACCGGTGAGCGAGATATCGGTATTGTACGAGGCACATCTGCCACGCATTTTCGGCTCAGCGATTCGGCGCTTCGGGTGGATCGGGAACTTCCGCCCCCGTTACCGTAGCGATGCGTTACGTGAGGCCATGCAAGCCTTTTTCGGCGACCTGACGCTAGCTGAGGTGCAGACCGATGTCTGCGTTACTGCCGTCTCGCTGATCAACGCTCGACCTCATCTGTTTCGGAGCGACTATGTCAAGCCAGGGGTATGGCACGACGATGATCGCCTCGCCGAACTGGCGCTGGCCACGTCCGCTGCGCCGACCTTCTTCGCTGCCCATTCGATGGAACATCTGACCGACCTCGTCGACGGTGGGCTGTATGCCAACAATCCCGCACTGCTGGGTGTGGTCGAGGCGTTCCGGTTCGGCCGCCCGAGTCGTCGCGGCATCGCACCGCCTTACGATCTTGGCACCACCTGTCTGGAACAACTGGCCGTGCTGTCGGTGGGCACCGGCGAACAATGCGCTATGCCCTACGACCCGGATCGCTTGCGTAGCGGTGGGCGCCTGGCTTGGGGCGCGCATTTCCACAGCGTCGTCAACGAAAGCCAGTCGCAGTACATCAATCTGTTGGCGGCAGGCCTGCTCGGCTCGGCCTACCACCGCATCAATCCTCACCTGGATTTTCCGATGGCCATGGATGAGGTACGCCACCTGCCAGCACTGAAGAACTTGGCGGAACTGTCCGAACTGGATGAGACATTCCTACGCACCCGAATCGCTGCGTTCTGAAGCATGAATGGCCTTCACGCGTTACGGGCAACGATCCCCTTATCGTTAGTTCGATTTCTCTTGACTTTGGAGTTAACCCCAAGGTTTAGCATGGGCATACCGTCATCCAGCTGGCCTTTTGGCCTGCTCCGATTCAAGCGAAGGGGATTTCGATAGAGAGCCTACCCGACGGTCGAACTCAAGCCAAACTGGAAGGAGGATTTGATGACAGAGCGGATTGATTTCACCGTAACCGGTGACGAGAAAATCCACTGCAGCGGCTGCGAGACGCGAATTCGTTTCGCGCTGCAGCGCCTGCCAGGCGTCCAGCACGTGACCGCCGACGCCGGCACGCAGCGCGTGGTGGTCGCGTTTGACCAGGTACTGCTCACCGCCAGCCAGATCCGCGAGAGGCTGAATGAGCTGGGCTTCCATGTCGAGGTGTTGTCATGACTACTGCAACGTCCATTGAATCGGCTCCGCGCTTCTGGAGTGAAGAGCCTTCCAGCCTGCCAGGCCGGCGGCGCATCCGGGCGCGCATCGGTGGCCTGCACTGTTCGCTGTGTACGGGCACGATCGAAAAGGCACTGGGTAAGCGACCCGGCGTCGACAAGGTCGCCGTCAGCCTGACCCATGAACAGGCATTGATCGAGTATGACCCCCAAGTCGCAGACGCCGCGGACTTGCTGCAGACGCTCAAGGACATTGGCTACACGGTTTCCGATCCACGCAAGCTGCGTCCGTACGATGAAGAAGAACGCGCGCTGGTGCGCGAGCGTGGCCGCTTCCTGACCGCCCTGACGGCCAGCATCGCCTCGATGGGTCTGGTCGGCTATCCGGTCGACAGCGCCTGGTTTGTGCTTTGCGTGTTTTCTCTCGTCAGTCTGGTCGCCTTTGCCTTCGTCGTGTTGCGTGGCTACGGGCTGCAGCGGGCGATCGTCGGTACGACCCTGCTCGCAGCGTTCGGCGCGGGCATCTATTATTTCAAGCTGCGCGGCGTGTTCGGCGCGGCCGTCCCGTGGCTGACCGGCGCACTCGCCCTGACGCTCATCTTCGGGGTGGGCCAGCACATTGTGAGAATGGCCTTCATGGCGCTGCGGCGCGGCATCCTCAACCAGCATGTGCTGGTGGAATTCGGGGCGTTCGCGGGCCTCGCCGGCGGGGCGATTGGCCTGGCGCTTCATCCGGTCGCTTATCCGACGGAAGCGTTTTTCGCCGTGACCGTGATGGTGCTCAGTTATCACATCTTTTCCGAATGGCTGTCGCTGATCGTCAAGACCCGCAGTTCGCAGGCGGTCAAGAAGCTGCTGGACCTTGAGCCTGACGTCGCGTATCTCGTCCGGGATGGTCAAGAACACGAGGTGCCGCTCGAACAGGTGCGCGTCGGCGACTTGGTGCGTATCCGCCCGGGCGGTCGCGTGCCAGTTGACGGCAAGGTCGAATCGGGCGAATCGGACGTGGACGAATCACTCGTCACCGGCGAGCCGCTAGCCGTCGACAAACGCAGCGGAGACCGGGTCGTGAGTGGCGCGCTGAACGGACACGGCACGCTGCTCGTGCGTGTCAGTGTGGTCGGGGAAGACAGCTTTCTCAGGCAGGTGATTCGCAGCGTCGAGGACGCCCGCGCCCTCAAACCCGGCCTGCTGCATCTGGTGGATCGCGTGCTGCGCGTGTACACACCGCTCGTGCTGTTCATCGCCGCTGCCGCGGCCCTGTTCTGGCTCGTCGGCCCCCTGCTGGTCGGCGCCTCGCCGGATCTGCAACGGGCGGTGTTTGCTGGGCTCAGCGTGCTGGTGATGGGGTATCCGTGCGCGGTGGGGATTTCGGCCCCGTTGTCGATCGTGCGCGGAGCGGGCGAAGCGGCCGAACGCGGCGTTCTGATGCGCACCGGTGAAGCGTTTCAGGCGCTGCGACGCGTGAACCGCGTGGTGTTCGACAAGACCGGCACGCTGACCGAAGGCCGCCCCGCGTTGCGGCAGATCGTCGCTACGGTCGGCACCGAGGACGAACTGCTCGCGCTTGCCGCAGCGGTAGAGGCCTTTTCTGAGCACCCGCTCGCGCGGGCGGTGGTGGAGGAAGCGTTTAAACGTGATCTTGCGCTGCCCGAAGTCGAGGGATTCCGGGCCATCACCGGCCAGGGCGTCCGCGCGCAGCTGGGCAGCACGACGCTGATGGTCGGCAGCCCGTCGTTTCTCGCGGCCGAAGCCGTGGATCTCGCGGACCACGACGAACGCATCAATGAACTGGAAGCGCGCGGATTGACCGTGATCGGTGTTGCGCGCGACGGCGTTCTGCTCGGTGTACTGGCGCTCGGCGATGCGCTGCGGCCTGACGCGGCCGATACCGTGCGCCGCCTGCACGCGCTTGGCATTCGCACCAGCCTGATCACCGGTGATAACGAGCAGGCGGCACACCATTTTGCACATGCCGCCGGGATAGAGGAAGTGCATGCCCGTGTGCTACCGGCCGGGAAAGCGGCGCTGGTCCGGCAACTGCAGCAGGGCGCACGGGTGGCGATGGTCGGCGACGGCATCAACGACGCACCGGCACTGATGCAAGCCGATGTTGGCATCGCCTTCGGGAGTGGCGCTGACATCGCGATCGAGTCGGCCGACGTGATCATCCTCAACCAGCGGCTCGGCGCAGTACTCGAGGCCTATGCAGTCAGTCGCAACAGCTATCGCAAGATCGTGCAAAACGTCTCGCTTGCCTTCCTGTTCAATGGCATCGGGATTCCCGCGGCCGCGACGGGACTGATTTATCCGATATGGGGCATGGTCGCGATGGCCGCAAGCGTGACCGCGATCTTTATCAACTCGTTATGGGGTCGGGGTGACTATTTCTTCGAAGCCATCCGGGCGGTTGGGCACCCGCCCCAGAGGCCATCCGATGCGGTCGCATCCTTGAAGAAAACCAGTCACGCGTAAAAGCGTCAAGCGGCGCGTGCCCCACCATTACTGGAGATTTTAGCGATGTTCAAGTCCATCACATTCGAGGTCATCGGCGACCAGCGCCTGAACTGCGAGAAATGCGAGCAGCGTGTCACGCGTCTGCTCACGCCGCTGGGAGGCGTACGGCAGGTGCATGCACAGGCCCATGACCAGCGTATCAACGTCCTGTTTGACACGACGGCGGTCGAACCGGCCGCACTCGCCGCATGCCTGGGCGAGGCCGGTTACGAGACCCGGGTCGTCGGTTGAACGGCCGGTCCGCGGCATTTTATTGAACCGGGTATACAGCCTGGAATCGCCGCCACTGGAGAACCATACGTGCGAACACCCATCAATTCGAGCAAGCGAGACCTTGCTGGTGCGAAGGCATCTCCAGAAGGAAGTCCGGCACCCGAGCCTCGGCGCCGGACCGACCCGCGTGGCGAGGTAACTCGGGCGCGCGCCGGAATGACCATCGGGAAGCTGGCGAAGCTTGCCGACGTCAGCACCGATACCCTCCGCTTCTATGAGGATGAACGCCTGCTGATCCCCGCAAAAAAGAGCGAAGCCGGCTATCGACTGTATGGCGAGGACGCGGTGCGCCGCCTGGACTTCATCAGACACGCCCAGCACTGCGGCATGACGCTATCGGAAATCCGCCAACTGCTTGAGATGAAGGCCGACGACCGCTCGTGCTGCAGTGACGTACGCAGCCTTGCGATCCGCAAGAAGCTTCAGCTCGAACAGAAGATCAAGACGATGCAAGCGATGTCCCAGGCGTTGAGCGAGCTGATCGAGATCTGCACGGACGAAGGCAAGCCGGTGGACGACTGCCCCATTCTGGCAGCACTGGAGTCCAGCATGGCAAACCAGCAGCACGAGCCACACTAATTCGGAACGCGAACCATGAGCATCAGGATTGAAGTGTTTTCGACATCGGGCTGCAGCCACTGCGAGCGCAGCCGAGATAGCCTCAAAGCCATCGCCCAGGCGTTCGCGCAGCGGGTGACGTGGCGCGACGTGAACCTGCTCGATGAACTGGATTACGCCGTGCGACTCGGGGTGTTGACCCCACCGTCGATGGCGATTGACGGCGAGCTCGTGTTCCCGAAACTGCCCAGCGCCGCCCAGCTTCATGACGAACTGGCGCGGCGACTTGAACGTGAACGCATGTGAGTCATTGCCACCGCAACGATGACGCGCGAGGTCGGCGTGACAACGGCCCGGGATAGAACCGGAACACCTTCTGGGAGCACCACATGAATATTGAGTCACTGCGTGCGACGCTTGAGCAGGCAAGCCTGGCGTCGCTCGGGATCGGCTTTCTGCTGGGATTTGTGTTCACCTTCAATCCGGTCGCACTGGCCTCCATTCCGGTTTCGCTCGCCTACGTCACGAAGTCGCGCGAACCGAGAACAGCAATCCTCTACGGCGGCCTGTTCGTTCTGGGGATGGTGGTCATCCAGACGTTACTGGGGCTGATTGCCGGCTTTGGGGGACAGTGGGTAGCACACTTGGTTGACCGGAAGTGGGGCCTCGTCCTGGGGCCCGCACTGATTCTGCTGGGGTTGATGTGGCCTGGATGGATCAGGCTGCCGTTGCCATCGATTTCGCTTCGCGGAAAACGGGCCAGCAGTGGCTGGGGGGCTGCCGCATTGGGCGCCGCCTTTTCCGTCGCGGTCTGCCCGTTTTGCACGCCTGCGCTTGTGGTGCTGCTCGGTGTCGCGGCGGGTATCGGATCGCCCCTGTTCGGCGCGACACTCTTGTTTGCGTTTGCGATGGGGCGGGCAGTCCCCGTCATCCTGGGCGCCGCAGCGGTGGGCTGGCTGGAGAGTCTCGCGATACTTCAGCGTTACCAGAAGGCATTCGAGGTGGCTGGTGCGATCACGCTGGTGCTGGCCGGGTTGTACATGCTGAACGCGTATTTTTTTGTCATTCCCCAACTGGCGGGTTAGGCCAAGCTGACCGATTGACGTAGCAAGGAATTCAACGTGAAACATGACACCACCGCCCGGGGCCCCGACCATCACGAACGGGAGCGCCTGCTGCGGATGCTCGCGGCCGCCACGTTCATTATTTTTTTCCAGGCTTACATGGTCGCGCCGATCATCCCAGCACTCTCAAGTGCTTTCGGTACGTCGGTGCAAGCGGTCGGTCTCGTGGTACCGGCTTACCTGATTCCTTACGGCGTTGCCACCCTGGTCTATGGCCTGCTGGCTGATCGAGTGGGCGTTAATCGTGTCATGTTCGCCTCCCTGGCGGCTTTCGCGATCTTGACAGCGTTGACGGCGACCGCGACATCCGTCAGTCAGATCGCGCTATGGCGTGTGCTGACAGGTGTGGGTGCCAGTGGCGTCGTGCCACTCGCGTTGGTTCTCGTCAGCAAGCTGTTTCCTTACGAGCAGCGCGGCCGCCCCCTCGGCTGGCTGTTCGGCGCGATGGCGGGAGGCATGGCCTTCGGCTCGCCACTGGGCGCGATGCTGGTGCCATTCATCGGCTGGCGTGGACTTTTCCTGCTGGCCGGGATCGCAGGGGGAGTTGTCCTTGGTCTGTTTCTGCCCTATCGCCGCATGATCGCCGGGGCGATGCAGCCAATCGGCGGCTCGGTCGGTGAGCTCTTTCGGGGCTACCTGACTCTGCTTGAGACAGCGCGAGGGCGGCGTACGTATGGCTACGTCTTCGTGAATTCGATGTTCCATTCCGGCGTCTTCACCTGGCTCGGTGTGTATCTCCAGCGACACTACGGCCTTGGGCCTATGGGTATTGGCCTTGCGTTGCTGGGTTACGGCGTGCCGGGATTTCTGCTCGGACCGGTCATCGGCCGCGCGGCGGACAGGTGGGGGCGTGCGAAGTTATTGCCGATCGGGCTCGTATTCAGCGCGCTCGCCGCTGCCGCGCTGCTCGTCGGGTTCCCGCTGCTGCTTGCGCCACTCGTGGCGGCGGTGCTGTCATTGGGCTACGACATGACCCAGCCTCTCTTCGCCGGCATTGTGACAACACTCGGCGGCAAGCGTCCGGGACAGGCGATGGGCCTGAACGTATTCACACTGTTCGTGGGCTTCGGCCTGGGGAGTCTCATTTTCGGCGAGGTGTTGCATTTCGGCTTCGGCGCGGCATTGGGCGTATTTTCAGCCGTTGAGCTGACAGCTGCCGTATGCTCCCGCTGGCTATTTCGTACCGAAATTCCTTCTACACCAACAGGCCTGTCATCCGGGGGTTAGTGTTCGACCGGGAAGTGCATCGTTTGCTCGCGCTCGTCGCCGAGCGTCGGCTCTCACTTCTGAAGAAGGGGTGATTACTTTCGAATCTTGAAGACACTGACGAGGTGCGCCGCCAGCTCGCGCGTCTGCTAAACCTTCAAGTAGTCGTCGCACTCGGCGATGAGCTGCCGCACTGCCGAGCCGTTCTGGCTAGACGCTCAATGTCAGGCATCTGTACGGGCGTCGGGCGCCTTTTTCGCGTCTAAGCGGCATCAGGCGTGATAATCCAACATTATCCCGCCTGAGAAATAGCGTGTTTCTGTGGCGTCTTGTGTGATTGATCGGTATGTAATTACATGGTATGTAATGCATTATGAAATCCATCGAGAGACCGATATGGCACGTGGTGGCTTGTACAAGACCGAGGTCCAGAAGGCGCGGAACAGTCTGTTGGCGCAGGGAAAGCATCCTTCGGTCGACGCCTTACGGGTGGCCTTGGGCAATACCGGCTCCAAGACCACCATCCACCGCTATCTGAAGGAGCTGGAGGCCGAGGACGGGCCACGTGTCGGTGCGACGGTGGCGATCAGCGATGCCTTACAGGATCTAGTCGGCCGGCTGGCCGAACGCCTGCACGAGGAGGCCGAGGTCCGGATCACCGCGGCGCAAGAACGCTTCACGGCGGAACGCCAAGCGCTGACTGCCACCGTGGAACAGCACCGCCAAGAAGCCACGGCGCTCAGCACGCAGCTGCAGCGTACCGATATCGCCCTGCAAGACGAAAAGGCTGCCCATGAACAGGCCCAACAAGGGCTTCGTGATCGCGCGTTGCTCGTCCAGCAGTTGGAGGAGCGGGTCGCCGGCATGACCACTCGGCTGACTGAGCACGAAGCGCACATTCAGTCGCTGGAAGACAAACACCAGCATGCCCGCGATGCCTTGGAGCACTATCGGACGGCAGTCAAGGAACAGCGCGACCAAGAGCAGCGCCGGCACGAACACCAGGTGCAGGGACTGCAGGTCGAGTTGCGACAAGCCAACGACACCATCACGAGCAAGAATCACGAGCTACTGCAGCTCAACCGCGATAATGCCCGGATGACCGAGCATATCAATCAGCTCGACAAGGAGTTTCGCCAGTTCCGCACCGAGCATCAGAAACTGCAACACGCCTACGACGCGAATCTGCCGCTGGCCAAGGAGCATCCAACCTTGCAGATGCGTTTGGCCCAGGCCGAACAGGGGCAGGCACATCTGCAAACCCAGCTCGCGGCGGCCGAAACTCTATTGGCCACCGAACGGGATCACCGGCGACAGGCAGAGACCCAGTGCGCCGCCAGCCGAGCACGGTTGGAGGTACTGGAAGAAACATTTGCTCGAATGCGCACAGTCAGTACCTCAGACGCCCATGAAGCTGAAGTGATACCTCGTGGGAATCCGGCGTGATCGAACATCCGACGTTGCTAGTCACGACGAAGATAGATCATTGTTATATAAGCTATTTTAGCGCTTATTTTATACTATCGGGGGATGGCACAAATAGCCATACAGCTAATTTTAGCTAAGTCCAGCTAAACCAATCGGGAGTTCCCCCGGCTCCGTCCGCCGGGTTACCTTTAGTGAAGGCCGATTGTGGCACCTTATTTTTTATAAACAATAGTTTACGGCGTTTTCCGGAAATTTTGAGGATTCCGGCTTAGACCCCCGGTACGTCGCCGGGCGACCAATGCCGCACGCTTCCAGCTTCTTGATAAGCGTGGCCTTCGTGTAGCGTGTGGGCGGCTTCGTGCGCTTCTTCAGCAACTGCCCGCTGTCGGCGCGCTTCGCGCTGCCGGCATCGAGCTTCGGCACCTTGCCATCGGCGGGCGCGTCGTCTTCGCCGTCGCCGGCATCGGGGTCTTCGGCCGCATCGCTTGCCGTCAGCACTCGCCAACCAGCGTCAAGTAGCGTGCGCCCCTTGGCGCGAAACTCGAATGTCTCGCTGCCGGCGCGGGCCTGCAGTTCCACCGTGTTGACCGAGTACCGTGCATCGGCCAGTTGCGATGCCATCGAGCGTAGCCAGATCAAGCGATACAGCGCCCGTTCGTCCGGCGTCTCGCCGGCTTCCGTCGCGTCGATATGGGTCGGGCGGATCGCCTCATGCGCTTCCTGCGCATCGCTCTTGGCTTTGAAGCGGCGCGGCGTCGCCGGCACGGCCCAGCCGTTTTGCTGCGCATGGGCGCGCAGCTCGGCAATGGCTTCGTCACTGAAGTTCACGCTGTCCGTGCGGATGTACGTAATCACGCCTTGCTCGAACAGCTTCTGCGCGAGCTTGGCCGTCACTTCGGGATCGAACTTGAGCGTCACGCTCGCTGCCTGCAGTAGCAGCGCCGTCGAGAACGGCTTCGGCGGCGCTTCCGCCTGCGTCGTTGTCTCGCTGGCGATCACCGCGAAGTCCCTGCAGGCGGCAGCTCGCGATGCGAGCGCTTCGTCCAGGATGTACTTCTGGTCGCCCTGCAGGAACGGCTTCGTGTGCCACTCCGCTTGCCAGGCTCCGCCGTCGAAACTAACGCGCGCACCGAAATGATTCGTCTCGCGGAAACCCTGAATCTCGCGCTCGCGATCCACGACCAGGCGCACCGCCGGGCTTTGGACGCGCCCGGCGGAAAGCGACATACCAAGCTGATCCGACAGCAAGGGCGACACCAGATAGCCCACCATGCGATCCAGCGCCCGGCGCGCTTCCTGCGCATGCACGAGCTGCATGTCCAGGCGGCGCGGCTGCGCGACCGCCTTATGCACGGCGGAGTCCGTAATCTCGCTGAAGGTCACGCGCTGATAGTCGTCGTCCGACAGCTCCAGGGCTTCCTTCAGGTGCCACGCGATGGCCTCGCCTTCCCGATCCGGGTCAGTGGCCAAATACACCACTTCCGCCTCTGCCGCCTTGCTAGCGATACGAGCGACCCGAGCTTCGCCGCCGGCGAAGAACTTTCCCGGTGAGCCAGGGATAGGCTTGGGTGGGATGTATTCGTACTGCAGCTCGTAACCGTCGCCTTCAATGCCCAGCTCGCGGTGTGGCAAGTCACGGACGTGCCCAACGCTCGCTTCGACTATCCAACCATCGCCAAGGATGCCGGCGATCTTCTTCACCTTGTTCGGGCTTTCCACCACCAGGAGTTTCATCGGCCGCTCCTTCAGAAAACACGCACATGCCGGACATTGGCGTCCGGCTGCGCAGCAGGCGCGGCAGGGCCGCTCTTATCCGCCGGAACGGCAGGTGCGGAGGCCGGCTCGGAAGCCGGCGGCGCGAAACGATGGAAAAGCACCGGCGCGTGGTCGGCAGGCTCGCTTTCGAGCAACGCCCGGTCTTCCGGGCTGCGCACCATATGCATCATGACGGAGGCGTGATCCACCGGCGGCAGGTTCGGGCGTGCCGGCTTCGCCGGTTCGCCCGAACTGCCTACCACCGCTGGAACGACCGGGATCGGCTTTGCCGCGCCGGTCGCCTGCGCGAGAACCTTGGCGACATAACTCGGGGCGCCGCGTTTGTCCGGCTTGAACCCGCGTGTGAAGTTCCCCGAGTAGTAGCAACTGAAAGCCGCCTTCAGGGCGGCTTGCTGGTCGGGGTAGGTGACCTTGGCCCGCTGGTAGCAGTCGGTCAGGATTTGCGCGCCCAGCTTCAGATTCCGGCAGGTGTCGAACGCTTGCGCGTAGCTGACTCCGTTCTTTTCCAGATTCTTCTTGTTGACCTGGGCCAGGCCAACAGAAAAGTTCCAGCCGCCTTGTTCCAAGGCTTCGGCCGTCGCAACGGCCTCATCCAGACTGCGCGGCTGTCTGACCAGGTGACCGTCGACTACGCCGATGGCGTAGGGGTTTCGACTTGATTCAACGCTCACGACGGCGGCGAGCGTTCGGTGATCCACGAGCGGGGCGCATTGTTGCGCCAACATGGCAAGGTTAAGCATCGTCGCATCTCCTTCGCGTGTATGCCCTACCAGAATACACTATCTTGGTAGAGCATGGGTTCCTTTGATGGCATCCTGCCTTATAACTTTCTATCCCTTCTTCGGCTTCTTCGCTGCGGTCTTCTTGACAGTTTTCTTGGCCGTGGGCTTCTGCGCCACCTTCTTCTTACTCGCGGCCTTCTTGGGCGTGGCGGCCTTCTTCGCAGACGTCTTCGCAACGGGCTGCAGCTCGGGTACGTCCTCGAATCTCTCGGCCAGCTTTTGCAGCTCGTCCGTTGGATTCTGGTGGACGATGTAGTGCGTCACGTCGGGCATGGTGACTTCGATGAAGTTCTTCAGCCGATTGAGGTCTTTGAAGGTGCGTGGCGTGTTCCTGACCCGTCGCACCGACAGAAAAAAGTCTCGCCCTTCGCGCACAACGATGGTGGGCATGATGAACCCGATGGCGGCAAGCGTCACATCTTCCTCGAAGGTCATCGTCAGGAAGTAGCCTGCGTCGTTCGGCCACACTTCCAGCTTCGTGATCGCTGGCCGGGTGGTCAGTTGCTGAAGTTCCGTCTCGGTGATGCTGTCCCTTTCCTTCCAGGCCTTCATGGTTCGCCTTGGTTGTCCCTCGTTGGTGACAACTAAAATAACCGATTTCTTTACCAGATTGGTATGTTTTGGTACGCGCTTTTTCGTCATATGTTCACTCAAGGGCTTGACCATCATCGTCTAAGTCCTGCTCGCCCCTGCGGGGCCGCTATGTCGTGCCTTCGGCATCGAGCCTCGTGCCGAGTCTCGCCCCGGCTCCCTCCGGTCGCAGCGGGCTTCCAGCGCTCTCGTATCGCCGTCCCGGCTCCAAAGGCACAACCCAAACGCGCGACAGCCACCCACGAACTACACCGGCCTACTGCGGGATTGGCCTGATCCCTTCGTGGCCCGTGCATTTGTGGATGGCTGCTTGATGGCGCGTAACCGCGCCTGCAGCCACCAGTGAACGATTGGTTCAATGGTGACTGCGAGGCGTGGTGTTACCGGGGATTCTGTCACCAATGTGCAGCGTTTGGCGATAACCCCCGGAATCGAAGTTCTGACCGGTCGAGCTGACCGGGCCGGCGGTGCCGTCCGTCTCATCGGCTTTGCGCCGTTCAGAACTTTATCGACCAACAGCGGCAGGGCTTGTGGAGCTGGTGGATAGCTGCCGTGCCGGTGGTCAGGGTGTGGGCAACGGCTTGCCGTTGTCCATGCCCTGTCCACGGGAGGCCGCGCAGCGGCCAGGCAGGCACCGGTGTGCCGGCTATCCACAGATCCACATGCCGGGTACGAGCTGCGCGACAGATCCCCCAGGTACATCACCGGCGGCAAGCCGCAGAGGCCCAAGGGCCGACAGCAGTCGCAGCGGGACGCTGCGGGCACGGTGTCCCGGTCGGCCGTCCGCCTACGGCGGCGGTTGCCCATAGCACGCTTCCCTGCCCGCCTTTCGCCATCGCTGGACGGTAGGCCGGGTGCGCAGCCCGGCAAGGGTTCGCTTCGCCGGAATCCTCACCCGGTCGCCTTCGGCGCTGCGGCTTCCGGTTCCGCCCTTGCCCGTCTACTTATCCACCCGGCCGACCTACGCGATTCACGGCGAAAGGCACTCAGCGAAGCATGGTCAACCACAGAGAGGCGAAAACCGACATGGATCACCAGAACGTCAACGGCTACAGCATCGAGCAAAAGCCGGCTCAGGCATCTAACGAAGCAGTGGTCGGGGCGAAGGCAAGGGGCGGTGTGGCGTGTCAGGAACCCCGGGTGTACGAGATCGAGCAGGCGGCGGAGCTGCCCTGCCTGTTGAGTGATTCCGACCGTGCCACGCTGCGCGCGGCGGCGGACATTTACGAGCGGGTTCTAACCTCACGCGGGCAGGCGCTGGCCAACCCTCGCGATTCGGCCGACTTCATCAAGGCCCGTCTTTTCGGATACACGCACGAAGTTTTCTGCTGTCTCTTCCTCGACAACCGGCACCGCGTGCTGACGTTTACCGAAATGTTCCGGGGCACCGTCGACGGCGCGAGTGTGCATCCGCGCGAGGTGGTGAAGGAGGCCTTGGCGATCAACGCCTGCGCCGTGATCTTCGCCCACAATCACCCGTCCGGCGTGCCAGAGCCGAGCGCGGCGGATCGCATGATTACCCGCGACCTTCGCGAGGCGCTGAAGATGGTCGGCGTTCGCGTGCTGGATCATTTCGTCATCGGCGATGGCGAGCCGGTCAGCATGGCGGCGCGAGGGCTGATCTAGTGCGGCCCGTCCCGGCTAGCCGGGACGATTTCGCGGCGGCCGCAGGCTTTGCCTGCGGCTTCCGCCGTGGTGACAGCGATCGCGCCTGGCCAGCTCGCAATTGTCACCACGACCAGTCACCGGCGCTTTGCCTTCCCCCTAAGCATCCAGGCGTTGGCCTTGGCACCCCACCCGGCGGCTTTCGGTCGACCCTTCAGGCTTGCGCTGATCTTCTCCCGCGCTGCGGTCGAATGCCTGACGCCCCGCTTTTTCTCCGCAATCGCTTGGCGTATCTCCGGATTGGCGGCGATGGTCGCCCGGCCCTTCGCCAGCGCCGCCGCCCCTTGCGCGGTGTCGTAATTCGATTGGAGCAATTGCGTTGTGCCCGGCGTGAAGCGCTCCGCATCGAGCGCACGCCGCCAGTTCGTGACGGTCGACGGGGTAAAACCCCACGCACCGGCCACGGCGCGGGCGCTTTCGCTTCGGATCGCGCGCACCAGGTCATCGGTGAAAATGATCGTCGGCAGGCCCGGCCGCTTCCGTTTCGGCCACGGTATCGGCCCATCCGTCCAGCCGCTGACCTCGACCAGGCCCAGCACTTCATCGTTGATCCAGTCGCCAATGCGACAGGCGGGCGGGCGGTATGGGCCGAACAGCAGCGGCGGCGCATCTTCCGGCGGCGGAGTGTGATACCGCCGCAGCTCGTCCTTCGAGCGCGGAGCCTTCGGCTTCGCGCGGGATTTCTTCATCGGTGCCATCGCCAGATCATCGCAAATCCAGAGCGCGGCCGTGTGCCACCGCCGCAGAATCAAGGGCGGCGGCGATGCCGGCAGCGGTGGCCACCGCCGGCATCGCCGCCAGAGCCGCGTAGCGGCTCCCTGATGCGTTCCAGTCCCAGGGCTTCGCCCTTCCCTGCCGCGTCATCGCGGCGACGCCCTGCAGGCGTTCCAGGCCGGGTTCGGCGAACCCGGCCACCAGGTTGTTCTTCCCGGTGCCGCCTTGCGGCGCTGTTGGAACAAGAGCCGTCCCGCTAAGTGCTTCGCCATCGCTAAACGGTAGGCCGGGTGCGCAGCCCGGCAAGGGTTCGCTTCGCCAGTGCCTGCACCCGGTCGCCTTCGGCGCTGCGGCTTTGTCACTGCCCTTGCCCGTCTGCTTCATCACCCGGCCGACCTACGCGATTCACGGCGAAGCACTCAGCGGGACGATGTTCCAACAGATCGGCGGCACCAGTCAGAACCACCGATCAAGCCACTGCAGAAGCCGGCTCAGCATCTAGCAAAACGATGTTCTACAGGAGAAGACGATGAACGAATTTCGCCTCAACGATGAAATGTTCGCAGCGATGAAGGCGCACCGGGACGCATACGTCACGGCCAACCCGAAACGGTGCCGCACGGAGCGCACGGCCGAACGCCACTGGCGCGAACGGCTGACGAGCGCATGGCTCAACGATTGGAGCGAGCAGTGGGGATTGCTGCGGACTGTACGCAACACCGTGGGCATCCAAGAGGCATTCGACCAGTTCGACACCATGCGCAAGGCCAACGCCGCCAAGGAGGTAACGCTATGAACTCGCTTTCCGCCACCTATTCCCCCGACGACAACAAGCTGCGCCTGTATGCCAGCACGCGACTGGACGCCGAGACGTACCAGCGTGTCCGCGCGGCCGGGTTCAAGTGGGCACCCAAGCAAGAACTGTTTGTTGCGCCGATGTGGACGCCGGCGCGTGAAGACCTGTTGCTTGAGCTGGCCGGCGAGATCGAGGACGAAGATTCGAGCCTGCTGCAGCGCGCCGAGGAACGCGCCGAGCGGTTCGATGACTACCAGGGCAAGCGCCGCAGCGAGGCGACGCAGGCGAGCGCAACCGCCGACGAAATCAGCCAGGCATTCCACATGGGGCAGCCGATCCTTGTCGGCCACCATAGCGAGAAGCGGGCGCGACGCGACGCCGAGCGCATCGAGAACAACATGCGGCGCGCGGTTCGCTTGTGGGACACCGCCGACTATTGGGAGCACCGCGCAGCGGGTGCAGTGGCTCACGCGAAGTACAAAGAACGCCCCGACGTGCGCGCCCGTCGCATCCGCCAGATCGAGGCCGACCAGCGCAAGCGCGAGCGCACCAAGGCCGACAGCGAAAAGGCCATCAAGGCGTGGAGCGTGGACGGCCTCACGATGGAGAAGGCCAAGGCCATCGCCAACTTCGACCACGTTTCCAAATCCTTCTCCCTGGCCGAGTTCCCGCGCGAGGAACCCGCGTCGCAGTACGAAGGCCCCATGTCCCTTTGGTCAGCGCTGGACGGTGGCGTTATCAACGCCGAGCAGGCCCGCGAGATTTCGTTGCGCGTGCATCGTCGCAGCATCGCATGGGCCGAGCGGTGGATTGCCCACTACACCAACCGGCTGGCCTACGAACGCGCCATGCTCGCCGACCAAGGCGGCATCGTGGCCGACCGTACCAAGCCCGAGAAGGGCGGTGCAGTGCGTTGCCTGTTCGCGCCGGGATTCGGGCGCGGCTGGGCATACATCGTGCGCGTGAACAAGGTCAGCGTGACGATCCTGCACAACTACGGCAACGGGGGGCGTAATTTCCGCCAGCTTGTGCCGCTCGATGACATCAAAGCCGTGATGACGGCCGACCAGGTGACCGAGGCACGCGCGGCGGGCCGACTGGTGGAGACAGAGGACGGCACCGGATTTTTCCTGCAGGAAGGCCCGGCAACCACCAAACAAGATTCGACCGCTGTCGCCGGCGATACCGGCACCGCTACCACCACGGGAAAGGAGACAGCGGCCCCCGCTGTCTCCACCGAGGAAACCGAGGCGCGAATGAAGGTTGACGCGATGCGCGAGCAGTTGCGTCAAGGCGTGCGCGTCGAAGTCGCGCCGATGCTTTACCCCACCCCGGCCGAGCTGGCCGACCGCATGGCGGAGCTGGCCGGCGTGACGGATGGCATGAAGGTGCTCGAACCAAGCGCCGGAACGGGCGTTCTGATCGACGCCGTAAAGCGCGCTGCACCAGGTGCAGCCATTACGGCGGTCGAGTGGGATGCGCGCCTAGCCGCTCGCTTGCGCGAGCTGGGGCACTCCACCGCACAAGGTGATTTCCTGACGTGGGCACCGCCCGCCGGCGGGTTCGACTGCATCGTGATGAATCCGCCTTTCGACAAGGGCAGCGACATGACCCACATCCTGCGCGCTCGCGACATGCTCAAGCCGGGCGGCGTGCTGGTGGCCATCTGCGCCAATGGCCCGCGCCAGAACGAGCGCTTACAGCCGCTGGCCGTTCATTGGGAGGCGTTGCCAGCAGGCACGTTCAAGCACGCGGGCACGAACGTAAACACCGCTCTCCTGGTGATGCACGCGCCCTGACGGGCGATCACCGTCGACGCCCGCAAGGATGCGGACGCCGGCGGGCCGACCACGGCCGTCCTGCCCGTAGTCGGCGACCCGTTGCGCCCGTGTCCACCGGGCGCGTGCAGGGCTTCGCCACTGCCTCATGGCGCGCATGTCCGATGCCGTGGCGGTGGCGTCGCCTAGTGACCTTTCGCCATCGCTGGACGGTAGGCCGGGTGCGCAGCCCGGCAAGGGTTCGCTTCGCCGGAATCCTCACCCGGTCGCCTTCGGCGCTGCGGCTTCCGGTTCCGCCCTTGCCCGTCTGCTTCATCACCCGGCCGACCTACGCGATTCACGGCGAAAGGCACTCAGCGAAGCGACGCACCACCCACCAAGGAGACTGACATGCACACCGACTACAAGCACCATAAAGCATTCAAGCCGGCTCAGGCATCTAGCGATGCGACGGGGTGCAGGAGCCTGCGAGCATTAAGCGCCGCGACATACAACGCGCCGACCAAGATGCTATATTTTGGCGCAAGCGTCGAGGCCGATAGCGGCCGGGAGGGCTTCAGCATGAAGACCATCATCCAAGCCTTGCTCAACGTCGGCATGTTTGCCGGTGTCGTGATCGGCTGGCTGCAATTCATCCTCCTGACGCTCTTTTCCCTTGCTGTCCTTACGCTGGGCGGCATCCTGATCTACCAAGCGTTGTAAGGAACCGTCATGGCTCGGAAGACACGCGAAACCACGACGGAATTGAGCGCGGTCGCGGCGGCACTGCCGCCGCTGATCGCGGCCGCTGATGCCCGGCGCAAGGCCATCACGGCGCGCATGGCAAAGCTGGAAAGAGCTGGATTGATCTATGCCACGGAGCATTGGCGGCGGGACGGCAAGAGCGGCAAACCAGCCTACTTGTACCTCCTGCATCCGTCGCATGCTGGCGAGGCGCGCAAGCGCGAATACGTCGGCCTCGATGCGAAGAAGATCAAGCTTGCACGCGATGGCATCCAGCGAGCGAAAGAGTTCGACGAGCTGACCTCGCAGCACCAACACCTGCAGTTGCAGTTGAGTGAGGCGTTCGACACCTTGCAGCGCGCGTATCGGCTGCTCAATCAGCAGTGGTGACACCAGGCGCCGGCGATCGCGCCGGATCTGTCACCATCCCAAAACCGGAAGTCACACACAAGGAGATGTACCCATGCTCATTCTCTCGCGCCGTCCCGGCGAATCCATCATCGTCGGCGAGGACATTACGGTTACCGTCCTTGGCGTCAAAGGCAACCAGGTCAGGATCGGCATTGCCGCCCCGTCGACCGTGGAAGTCCACCGCGAAGAGATTTACCAGCGTATCCACGAAAGCGAGCCGCGCCGGCCGGTGCAACACCGCCGCTGATGATGGTGACAGCAACGAGCTGGCCAGGTCGCCGCGGTGTCACCACGACCGCCCTGCCCTGCAGCTTCTTCCCCGCCAACCTGCAGCCGCGAACGCGGCTGCCCTTCCCGAAGTCCTCGCCCGCCACGGCCTGAAGGCCAGCCGTGCCGCCGGCAACGCCGGCCCGCAGGGTGCGGCATGGATGCCGCACGGCACCCCCATCGAAGCGCGCTTGTCGACGAAAACCCCAAATCTGTTGTGGTTTCCGGATCACCCCGAATTTGTTGGGGAATGGCGGCTTCAGTGCGCCGTAGCGGCAACGCGCCGCCGGCTTCCACGCTTCGCCGTCGACCGCGACCCCGAATCTGTTGGGGTTTCGTGCTCGATTGGCACCACACCGTTTTCCTGCAAGTCCAGGCTCAGTTGATCGTTCTCGGTGATTTTGAACCGCAGGTGCGTGACCGAGCGGCCACGCTTCATGGCGGTCATGGTGACCTGCAGGTCGGTGAAGCGGTTGATTTCCTTGATCGCCGGATCGAGCACACGGGCGCGCAGGCTGTCCAGGCGCGGATACTTGTCCGTGACGTCCAACATTTCCCGCATGCGCTCCAGGCTTTCCGTGCGCTCGCCTGCGCGCCGGTACTGGCAAAACAGCTCATACAGGCGCAGCCCGTAGAACGAGCCGATGTTGCCAATCTGCTTGAGCTTGAAGCGCGTGAACTCGGCCTGCAGCATCGTCAGGTACGGTGCGACAGCCGGCGAGAAGCCCAGCGTTACCGTAGCCGCGCCTTCGTTGTATTCGGCCATCCACACCCAGCGCACGTCCGTAATCTTGCGCTTGCCTTTCCCTCGCGGGGAGTCCGCGATGGTTCGGATCGTCCGGTTATACAACCGCCGTGTAGCGTCAGCCAGCGCCTCGTACCGCGTGTTGCTGGTGATCCCGAACACGGACGCGAAATCGTCGACGTGGAACGTCACTGTGCCCTTCGCCGGCAGCGGCCGACGCGGATCATGCAGAGCGGCAGCAGCCAGCACCAGGCGCTTCTCGTTGAGCGTCAGCGTCTGCGCCGCTTCTACCAGCCGGTTCGACTGCCACACTTCCATTTCCAGCATGTCCGACATGACGCGCTCCATAACCAAAATAAGTTATCTTGGGCGGACGTTACGCCAACACCAACAGCACTGCAAGTGCTGTTGGTGAATGCGGTGCATAAACCCCTGAATACATTGTGGATAGCTACAAATCTGTTGGGGAATGCCCCGAATCCGTTGGTGTGAAGCCCCGAATCTGTTGGGAAATGCACCCCGAATCCGTTGGTGTGAAGCCCCGAATCTGTTGGGGATGCGTCTCGTAAGTCTATGATTCGCAGAATTTTCCGAGAGCGGAAAGCTTAAAAAAAGCTTTAAAGCATTAAAGCAAGACAAAGCAGTAGAAGCAGGCCGTCGCGCTGTGGATAACCCGTGCAAATCGAGCACCAGACCGCCTACCCTCCGCCATCCCTGGCTCCGCCCCGCAGCCTAACGGCTGCGGCCTTTGCGTGGGCTTCCTGCCCACGCCACGCTCCGCCCAAGCTTCATCGAGGACTGGTGACAGAGCAAGAAGCAATCGGAGCCGGCATCCTGCCGGCACCACCACGGCACAGCCGTGTCCAAGAGCAAGTGGCGGGGGCTGCGCCCCCCTGTCCTCGCTACGCGCCTACGGCGCTTCGCTCGCAACTTCGACCCCCCGGAGAGGGCTGCGCCCTCTCCCACCGCGCCATAGGCGCGGCGGCTCCCTCTCCTGCTAACAGCAGTTCGGCGGGAAGTGATCGGGGCGAGCTGGAAGATACGGCTAGAACCTTCTACGCGGGCGCAGGAAGGGCGCGGGAGACAAGAGCGTTTCCGTCTGCAGTCCAAGGCGAGGCGAGCGTTACGGGCCGCTGACAGCGGCATGAGCACCCCCGTTCCGTGATGGTGACAGCAACGAGCTGGCCAGGTCGCCGCGGTGTCACCACGACCGCCCTGCCCTGCAGCTTCTTCCCCGCCAACCTGCAGCCGCGAACGCGGCTGCCCTTCCCGAAGTCCTCGCCCGCCACGGCCTGAAGGCCAGCCGTGCCGCCGGCAACGCCGGCCCGCAGGGTGCGGCATGGATGCCGCACGGCACCCCCATCGAAGCGCGCTTGTCGACGAAAACCCCAAATCTGTTGTGGTTTCCGGATCACCCCGAATTTGTTGGGGAATGGCGGCTTCAGTGCGCCGTAGCGGCAACGCGCCGCCGGCTTCCACGCTTCGCCGTCGACCGCGACCCCGAATCTGTTGGGGTTTCGTGCTCGATGCCAGTTGCCAAGATTATGAATCTTGGCAAAACAGCGATAGGTAAACGGGATTAATTTCATGGCTCCGCGCGTTTTGTGTTATGTTGTGTTATATACTGCGCATGCAGTCACGGTGACTGCTACCACTACAGGAGTTAGGCACATGCAGCAGTTCATGTTCGTCGGAAATCTCGCCAAGGCCGCCTCGCTGACCGGATCGGGTGATCGTGCAGTCGCCAAGTTCACGCTGATCTCGAACGAGTACGCCGGGAAAGACGCCAGTGGCGAGGCAAGGGAGCGGTCGGTGGCGATCCAGTTCACCGCGTTCCGTGGCAAGGCCGAGGCCATTGCCAAGAACGCCCTGAAGGGTGACCAACTGGTGGTGTTCGCCCGGATCGAGAACAACAACTACCAGAAGAACGGCGAGGACGTGTACGACTTCAACTTCCTCGTTGAGGACTTCCAGTTCGGTGCGCCGGGCAAAGAGAAGCGTGAGCAGTTCGCCCAGGCTGCGCACTGACCTATGCGCCCTACCCTGACCCGTCTTGATGCGGCGCGCTTCGAGCGCGTCGCATCCCGGTTCCGGTGGTCGGCGCGATCCTTGGCTGTTGTACGGGCTTTACTGGTCGATGGCAGGCAGCTCGCCGAAGTGGCGGCTGCCTTCGACATGCGCCCGCAGAACGCCAACACCTTGCGGGCGCGGTTCTTGGAGAAGGCTGAAGCGAATCGGCTGGCGGACTTCATGAGCAGCGAGCCGCCCACTTCCGTGCGTGCGTTGCGTGAACGGAAGACCGAGATTCGCACGCTCGCGGCGAAGGGCTACTCCCCCGCGCAGATCCATTCGTATCTCGCTGACAGCGGCACGGTTGTATCCGAACTCACCCTGACCACCTACCTTGAGACTCAACCTATGAAAACTCTCGTGTTGGCCAACCAAAAGGGAGGCGTGGGCAAGTCGGCTGTAGCCGTCCAGCTCGCGTACTACCTGCACCAGGTCTTGGATAAGCGCGTTCTGGTGATCGACTTCGACCACCAGCGCAATACGTCCAAGGCATTGCGCACCGGCGGCATCGCCGCCGTTTCGCAGATTCCGGCGAGCCGCGTTTTGACTACGAAGGTCAAGGGCGTGGAGGAAATGCCCTTCCTCTTGCTTGCTGCTGACAATGCGGAACTGCTTGGCATGGAGGTTCAGGGCAAGCAGCAGCACAACGTGTTCGCGAGCAACCTGCAGGCCTTCTTGAAGGCAGTCGACATGGACTTCGACGTCTGCATTATCGACACGAATCCGAACCCCGATATTCGTCAGCTCGCGTCGCTCGTCGTGAGTGACTTCGTGCTCTCGCCGATCCAGCTCAACCAGGAGGCCATCGACGGCATCGGTGACCTGTTGAACCATGAGCACATCGGCATCCGAAAAATCCAGGCGACGATCAACCCGAGGTTGCAGCTTATCGGCATTCTGCCGAACTTGGTCGAGCCGACCCCGTTCCAGCGCGAAAACTTGAAAGACCTCGCGGCGCACTTCGCATCGCTGATGATCGCCCTACCCCACGGCTATGCAGCCATCAAGAAGACGACGGCGATCCCCGAGGCGCAGGCCGCAGGCCTGCCCGTCTGGAAGCTCGGGAAGACGAGCGGCCGTGAAGCGTGGGCGCAGATGAAACCGGCATTCGAGCAAATCGCCTCTACCTTGGGAGTCCTGTGATGGCACTTGACCTTTCTGCATTGAGTGCCCCAGCGGCTCCTGCCGCCGGGGTTGTCGTGGACGATGGTGCGCCGCGCGAAGCGCCGCGCATCGCGCTGGTGGACATTGACGAAGACCCGGAGCAGCCGCGCCGTGAGTTCGCGGAGGATGCGATGCAGGGGCTTCAGGAGAGCATCGCGAGAAGCGGTGTGAAGACGCCGGTATCTGTGCGGCCGAACCCGGATCAACCGGGTCGGTGGATTCTGAACTACGGCGCGCGTCGGTTCCGGGCTTCCAAAGCGCTTGGCCTGCCTGACATTCCGGCATTCGTTGACAACGCGCATGACGACTATGACCAGGTGGTTGAGAACATCCAGCGCTCCGACTTGAGGCCGATGGAGCTTGCCTTGTTCATCAAGCGGAAGCTGGCCGAGGGCGTGAAGAAGGGCGTCATCGCAAAGAAGCTCGGCAAGGATGCGGCTGTCATCACATGGCATGCGGCGCTGATCGACGCGCCGGCTTGCATTGAAGACCTGTACAGCACGGGGCGCTGCACCACGGCGCAGTACCTGTATGACTTGGTGAAGCTGCACAGCGCGTACCCGGAACAAGTTGAGGCGTGGTGTGAGTCGGCGGAAGAAGTCACGCGCCGCACGATCACCGAATTGAGCGACGAGCTGAAGGGGAAGAAGGCCGGGCTTGCCGGGGCCGCTGGCGATGCCGAGGGTGGCCACGGCAAAGGCAAAGACCCGACAGCCGGGCAGGGCGTAGGCAAGGGCGAGGGATCGGCAACTACAGGTTCCGGCGCAGGAGCTGATGGCGAAGGTGGCCGTGGAACTCGCGGCAAAGAAGGCAAGGGCGGGACGGAAGAGGGCGGCGACGGCGGCGACGCAGCAGGATCGTCCGAGGATCGTTCGAGTGTGACCGTCCAGCGGATTCCGGCTCACAACCCTGACTTGGAGAAAGACCCCGATGACGCGCCTGAATCGGACAAACTCAAGAAGCCGTTGATGTTGGTCGAGTACGAGGGTCGGCCAGCGATGGTCGTCTTCCGGATGCCTTCGGCTGCAGGGTTGCTGCGAATTCGCTACGAAGACGGCGGCGGCGACGACGAAGTGGATGCGGGCAGGGTGAAGATCAATTGCTTGATGCGAGAGTCCGCGTGAGCAGCCGGGCGATGGCATGGATTGCGTTGGCCCTCGCATTGAGTTGGGGCGTTGCGTGGGCGATGAAGGGGGGCGACGAGCCACGGAAGGCATGCAGTCTAGTGTTCTCCACTGGCTATCGCATTGCAGGTGTCCCGGTCGCGGAGAACCAGGCCCAGCAGGCGAAAGGGCTGTCGAATCGTGCAAGCCCAGGGCCGGGCATGCTGTTCGACTTCGGTACGCCTGCGCCGCTCGCCTTCTGGATGAAGGACACGCGGTTTCCCTTGAGCATCGGCTTTTTTGACGGACAGGGCAGGTTGATCCGCGACGGCGAGCAGATGGTGGCGGAGAGCATCGACTATCACTTGTCGCTTGAGCCAGCACGGTACGCACTGGAATTGCCGGCGGGTGCGTTCAAGGCGCACCACATCACGAAGGGAACCCGGATGCAGGTCGAGAGTTGTCGAAAGCTCTGACCAGCTTCGCGCACCGAATAGCAAAGCCGCCTGAAAGGGCGGCTTTTGCGTTTAGGGCGTCGGAATCTCTTGATAATATCAAGAACGGAGGGGGGGTATGGGCTATTGCAGGATAGGCTAACGCCGGTAAAATGCCCCCCTATGGTGGTCATTTGGGGGTTCCCCCGTGTCGAAAGCGTATTTGCAGGTCTATCTAGGCGCACAGCTCCGGGAGGATTGGGAGCTGTATTGCCAAGAACGCGGACTGAAGCCAGGTGCAGCCCTGAAGGCTTCCATCAAGGCTGAAATCCAACGCGTAAAACAGGGGGGCACCGAGCCGTTCGTGCAACGTGACGAGCGCCCCGACAACGCGCCGAAGAAACGGGCCGAGGTTCGTTTGACCCCGACTGAAATGGACGCAGTAGATGCCAGGGCTGATCGAGAGGGTTGTTCCCGGTCAACGTGGCTGGTGAACGTGGTTAGGGGCACGCTCACAAAGGAGCCGCAGATGGGCATGCCTGAAATCGACTCGCTTGGCGAATCGAACTATCAGCTGCTGGCGATTGGCCGCAACCTCAACCAGATCGCCAAAAGGCTGAACGAAGGGCACCCCGACACGCTCACCGTGAAGTACATCGAAAGGTTAACGGCCGAGATTCGGACGCACGTCAAGAAAGTCAGCAAGGTCATGGGTGCAAGCATTGAGCGGTGGAGTCTCAAATGAGCAAGGTCATTGACGGGATCATCAGGGACTGGGGTGATCGGGTTGCACCCAAGAAGGTCAAGCGCGGAAAGAAGCAGCGGTCAATTCGTGGTGGAAAGCTGGACTTCGGAAAAGCGCCGCCTGTCGCGAAACGCAGTGAGCCGCGCACGAAACTGAAGCTGACCATGCAAAAGGCACCTGAAGTCATGGTCAAGATTTCCGGGGGTGGTAAAGACATGCGGCATATCAAGGCGCACATGGACTACATATCCCGCAACGGCACGGTTGAAATCGAGGACGAAAACGGCATCCGGCATTTGGGCGTCGAAGAGGTTCGCGACGTGCGGGACGGCTGGGCAGATGGCAAGACACGGATACCCCCTGAAGAAGGCAAGCGAAAGGAGGCCTTCAATATCGTGCTGTCCATGCCACCAGGCACTTCAAGACAGGCCGTGAAGGATGCTGCACGGATGTTCGCGGCCGAGCAGTTCGGTAATCACCAGTACGTTTTCGCGGCGCATGACGACGAGGCTCATCCGCACGTTCACCTTGCTGTGAAGGCGGTCGACAAAGACGGCGTGAGGATGAATCCGCGCAAGGCAGACCTGCAGCAATGGCGTGAGCATTTTGCCGAGACGTTGCGAGAACACGGTGTCGCAGCGAATGCCACTCCACGAAGGGCGCGAGGGCAAGTGCGGAAGGCCGAGAAGCAGGAGGTCATCCAGATGCAGCGGCGGGGCGTGGAGCCGGCTGTTAAGGCATCGCAAAAGGCTGCAGTGGTTGAAGAGATCCGTAGTGGCGTGGTCAGGCCGAATCCAGCACAGCAGCGCATTGAAGCAGCGCGACAGGAGACGGTACGCGCATACGGCGACGTGGCAAAGGCGTTGGCGCGTGGCGATGGCCAAGACAAGGCTCTAGCCCTGCAGGTTGTCCAGTTCGTGCAGGCAATGCCGCCCGTTAAATCGACACACCAGCTTGCTGTAGAGGCCGTAAAGACAAGAGCAGCGGGGAAGGGCGGGCAAGAGCGAGAGGCGGAAGGACGCGGGCCGAGCAGGGACGATCAAGAACCGAAGCGGTGAACCGGGCGGAAGGCAGGCGGCTTGACCGGCACTGCGGCCGGCGTAATATGCACATGCACATGCACATGTGCATATTACGGGAGTACGGATCATGGCTGCAGCGAAAGAACGGGTGGTGGTGTTGATGACCCCCGAGCAGAAATCAGACGTGTCGCGACGAGCGGCCGCACAGAGGCTTTCGCTGGGCGACTACATGCGCAGGCAGGCGCTGCAGGCGCTGGGCGACGACGAGCTTCTAGAGGCGTTGGTGGCCGAGCTGGCGGCATCAACAGAAAGGGCGAGCCTTGTACTTGATCGGACGCTTGCGCGCTTGGATGAATCAGAGCGGCGGATGCCGGAAATCGAAGCGGCGGCGCGTGAACGGGCGGCGGCGGAATTTTCGGCGCTTGACCCGCAGCTGTTCGCGCAGTTACTTCAACCGGAGCTGGCGGTATGACGGCGCTGGGGGATGTGCTGAAAGGCATTCGCGAGACAATCGTCTTGAATGATCGAGTCGAGCAGCTTGCGAAGAAGGTCGACCAGATGGAGACGCGGGAGCGGGATCATGCCGAAAGGTTGGTTCGGCTTGAAACCTTCGTTGACTTCGTGCGTCCAGCGATGGCTCGACGCGCCCTTCCGCCAGGGGAGGGCTAATGTCCGGACTCATTAAGCCTACGACGCAATACGATCTAAGTGAAATCATGCTTGAAGGAGTGGAGGGTCGCGGCGAAGACGCGACGGCTACCACTTCAGAGGGCGGGGTGATGATTGAAGAGCCGGCAGCATGCGCTTTGGCGGGTGATCGACTGAAAGCTGACCGGCATGTACGCGCCGTCAAGCGGGGCGAGGCGCTGTCACTTCCAACGCTAAGCCGGACTGACATCTCGCTTTCGGCTCTTTGAACACCGCACCGCTGAACTGTTGACCAACGTTCGTCTTGATCGGTTTGGAAATTACGGAGTTGAACCAGACTACTTTTTGGAGAGCGCGACATGAAGAATCGCAGAAAGCCATCACCGGCTCGGCTTGCAAAGGGTCTATGGAGGTTCGCTCACGAAGCAGAGGACAAAGCAAATGCTTTGAGAGAACTTGGTTTTGATCGCCACGCCAACAGCCTGGCCGCCGCAAATGCGTTTTCCGATGCTGCCATCTTTCTGGATGATCGCGCCGGTTCAGTCAAATGATGACTACGTTCGATGTTGTCGAACCGCTGGCCGCGCCTGGCGAATTCCCGTCTCTGCGAAACGCTCGTGGCTGGCGAACGTTGCAGCGTGGTTTGAGGGTTCGCGTAAAGGATCGATGTGGGTTCTTGGTGCGTGCGTGGGCTCCGCCAGAAGTCTCCAAAGTCGCGTATTACCTCACCCCGAGCGAATCCCTCTGGAACAACGGCATTGATGGCCAGAAATGGCTTCATCAAAGTTTTTCAGTGTTCGAGACGGAAGCAGCAGCGGTCGCCGGCGCCGATCATCTTCGAGCACGTACTTGGCCTCTCCTTGAACTGATACGTGTCGAAGTTACGGACGGTCGGGTTTGTTTGCTGCCGATCCCACGCACCGATGTTCAGTCTTGAAGATCGCTGGATAGTCCAGCGGAGCTATGGAATTCACAGGCGCGAAGGCGGCGGCGTGTCGCCTTGACCAATGACACCGTTGAAGCTAGCGAGAACCGTGAGGTGGAAGGACAGCATGCAAAACGGGTTGTTTTGACCGACGACACTGTTGAAGCAAATCGACAGGCAAGGGCTGATGCGCAAGCCGCCATTCAACAGCGGATGCGAGAGACAATCAGAGGCCAGGAGGAACGGCGGGCGCGTAAGCGGGCACCGTAACTATGGCAACGGCGCTTCCAAGCCCTCAGAAATCATTACTCCATGCCCGCGAATATCCTGAACCTCCCCGCCTTTTCGGTACAGCGGGTGGAGGAAGCCGAGCACGACTACCATGTCTACGCCGAAGTCTCGAACCCGCCCAGCACCTGCGCGGCGTGCGGCGCTGATCGCCTGATCGGCCACGGCCGCAACGAGCAGGTCATCCGCGACCTGCCGACGCACGGCTATGGAGCCGACATCGCCACACTGATCGAGCTACTCGAAGCCGGGCGGCTCTGAGCCTTCAAACACAGCCAAATCCGGATACCCGAAAAGAAAACGGGATTCCCTTAGGAATCCCGTTAGAAGCAGGTCGGTTAGGTAGCGCCGACCGTCATTTGTGTAGCCATCGACCGTAGATAGTCATGCCGTTGTACGACCACACGGCGCTTCCGTTGTAGACATATGCGCTCGCGTTCCATGCGCATGACGCAAGCAGTCGAGGTGAGACTATAGCGACTGTGTGTCCTACTCCTGACTCGTCGACACGATAGTCGTTTGTTAAATTGCCTTCGTTCATGTCACTCGGCGTGCATGGAGCTTGATAGGCGGCTGCAAATGCACTTGATGTTATGGCTTGCTTCTGTGCATCCATCTCGCTTGTGTCGTTGCCTGTCTTACTGAATGGGCACGAGTTTAGGAAACGACGTTGTGCCGCGAACGTGAGGTGCGGCCGCGACTCGTGGATGCTCAAGTATCGCCTTATGGATGGGCCACACTCTGGCACTTTATCCGGGGCTTGGAGTCCGGCGTAGGTCAAACACATAACCGCTTCGCACGCTAGTTTTTCGTCTCCAGACAAAGTTTGGGCAGGCGCGGGCACGGGTGCAGCACCTAGGGCGAGTATGGCCAAGAAAGTAGCAACGATGCGCTTCATTGATCTGTGTCCTTATTGGTTGAACGCCGCAGAAAAGACTTCGATCTCCACGCGCCGGTTCTGCGTTCTGCCGGCTGGTGTCGTGTTGTCGGCGGCATAGTCACCCGCCGAGACGTAGTTCAGGTCGATCTTCTCCGAAGCGACCCCGTTGTGAATCAGGAACTGGCGAGCAGCGCGGGCGCGGTGAAATGCAACCAGTTCGTCGCCAACCGAGAAGCGCTGGCCATCGGTGCGGCCGCGAACCTCGATGCGAGAGGCGGTGCGGGCGAGTGGCACCAGAACCGCACGTAGCGACGCCGGCGCTTCAAAGGCCGCGCTCCCATAGCCGAACAGCACGGTGTACGTGTGAGAGGTGAGGGCGGGTGCTGGGGTTGCAGCGGGTGTGGTCTGCAGCGGCCGTGTGGCCACGCCTGCGGCCTTTGGCGGCACGGCTTTGACCTCACCTTGCCCATGCCATTCGGCGGACTCTGCCCGTAGCTTCAGCAGCTCGGCAGTTTCCGCATCGTTGATTTGGGATCGGTGTCGGCCGTTGACGTTCGGCGGCTTGGGCACGCTGGCACATGCCGACAACGCGATGCAGCAGAAAATCAGAAGAGGCTTGCGCACTACGAATCTCCTTATCCGGGTGTGGATGGTGGTGAATGGGACTTGCACCAAAATTATATATTTTGGCGAGCCAATGGCAAACGCCCTGTAGGTGTGGTGACAAATGCGAGCTGGCCAGGTGCGGCTCTTGTCACCATCACTGCGAGCACGTCGACCAGGTGCGGCCGTATCCCCAAGTGGTGACAGAACTGCCGCGATCGCCGGCGGGATCTGTCACCACAAAAACGGGGCGATCCGCCCCGCAATTTGACACAATGGGCGTTTTACATAATCGGTATTATGCGAATAAAATCAATGGCTTACGTTTGTCCATTGGTAGCACGAGCCGTTGACCAGGTGCAAGTTCACGTCAGCCGAGCAGCGCGTAGAAATCAGCCATCACATGCAGCCCGCCTTGCGGCGCGTGTTGTACGGAAAACGAGCGCTGCGGCGCATGTGGAACGGGGTCGATGCCGGTACACATGAACACGGTGTCATCGAGCGGAGCACCAACCACGAAGGCGTACAAGCTGATGTTGTCCGCGTGAACCGAGGCGCAGTGCTCGGTCAGCTCCTTCTCGATGGTGGCCCACAGCTCCGTTTCGAGCTGGGCGGCCGTCATCTTGTACATGCGGTGGCGCGGCGAAATTTCAGCGGCGCGCGTCTCCATTTTTTTGAGCACCGCCTGCAGGGTGCGTTCCAGGCAATACACGGTCATTTCCTGCACAGCATTTCTCCTATTTTAGGCGCAGCAGCTCGGCGCTGCGCGCGGTGGCACGATTCAGCGCAGCCGTATGCTTGGATGGCGACACGAGTGCTTGGGCAAAGCACTGTTGATCGGCTTGTGATAAGTGAATGACTTCCGTGCGCTTCAGTTTTTCGAGGGCAAACGATAGCTTGTCCAGCAATGCTAACCCATCGTCGGTCAGTGTTATCTCGTAGGGACGTTTCACGCCTCCCGATGGTTGTTTCGCTATGTTAATTAGTCGAATCGACTCCAAGAACGTGAGCTTGTTTTTTGAGGCTCCGGTGTCCTTCTGTGAAAGACCAGGTGCTTGCCTGATTCGATCAAGCACGAGCAGAAGTTCGTCGGAGACAACTCCTTCTTGGTGGAAGGCTAGTTCTTGATGCTGATGGCAGTACCACAATTCGGATGCCGCGCGTTGCTCGGCTTCGAGAAGTTCAAGCGGGTTTGAAACGTGAATGTCCATTCGCGACTTACAGCCGTGATGGTTGCAAGGTATTCCCGGCCCTCTAGCGGGCACGGGTCGATCATCGTCGCCGCTAACTAACGTCTCAAAACGAGAAACGACGTCTTCTGAAACGCCGTATTTTTCGGCAAGTGCACTTCGGATTACAGTTATTTGGTTAGCTTTGTCGATGTCAATACAAGCAGTCAATCCGAGGTGGCGAACTTCAACGAAACGCTTGCCGTCGTCGTTGCGGCATAAGGTATCTAATGAATATTCCAGAGCGTTGTTATTTGCTAGAAGAAAATTACATTTTCTAGCAAAGGCTAGAAGGATAAAAAGCGCATCTTGAGCGTTGTCAAACAACCGGTGCAACTCCTCTGCCTTATTGAGGCTATCAGGGATGTTCAACGCGGCGGCGCATTCTTCAATATCGCTTCTCATGCTGGTTCCAGGGTTGTCTTCAGACAGCGAGGCGGCGAGTGCGCTGATCGAGCTGAACCAGATTTTCGGCTCGCCCGCCGCCGGCTTGCGTTCGCCACGCGCGATGGCCAGCGCGCGGTCGCGGATGGCTTCTTGCGTGGCGACGCCAATCACCACCTTCTTCATACCGTTGCCTTCTTCGGTGCCCAATCCATCGCTTGCCTCACGCCGCTTCTCGCACGCGCATCTCTACATGCAAGCCACCAGCTACGGCCATGTTCACCAAGGTATCCAGCCCAAAGAGGTTGATCTTGCCGCGCAGCAGATCGGAGACACGCGGCTGCGTGACACCGAACAGTTTGGCGGCTTGGCTCTGGCTCATGCCGGCCTGGGCGATGTGCCCATTCAGCGCCATCATCAGCGCGGAGCGGAGCTTCATGTTCTCCGCCTCGGCGGGGGTGTCCTCGATGGCATCCCACACACTGGCAAATCGTTCGTTGCTCATGGCTTCAACTCCTGCACCAAATCACGGTATAGCTTCGTAGCCAGTTTGTGAGCTTCCTTGTGGGCTTCATTTCAGCGGTTTGGTAGCGTGGTGCCAATATATATCATATTGGTAACCGTCTAGCGCTCGCGGCCAGGCCGTTCTTTGGCGGCCGTCTTCTCGCGTTCGTGTCGCGACGTGATCTTGTCGAACACGTTGAGCATCGGCTGAAAGTCAGGGCGGCGGGTGAAGCCAGGTTCCTTGATATTCGACTGCGGCATGGTGCGGGCTGCAGCTTCGTTCCACTCGCGGCGGGAAACCTTGCTGAAGTCCAGCTCGTACCCGGCTTCGCGGGCGAGCAGCTTCATCATGGTTTGCGTGGTGCGGCCGTTCCCTTCAGGAAACGGGTGCATGTAGTTCATCTTCGCGAAGACGGCCGTCATCCCCTTCACCACGTCGGCCTTGTCCAGGCCTTTCAGTCGATTCATGGCCTTGACGTCGCCGGCGATGATGCGGCCGGCATCTTCCAGCCGGTCGACGTCGGCAAAGCGCGACCTCCACGACTGCCCCGGTTCGGTCTTGCTGATGTTGACCGTTCGGGTCTTCCCGGCCCAGCCGTACAGGTCACCGAAAATGCGGCCATGCACTTGCTTCATGTGCTCAAGGCCGAAGTCCCCACGGATCGGCGACGCTTCCAGCTCGGCGATGCGCTCGGCCGACACGCGATATTCGGTCGCGTGCAGCTTGCCGGGATCGGTAATTCCGAGCTTGTTCCTGAAGGTGCCGGTTTGCTGGTCGATGTACGGGTTGTTGCCGCTCATGCGTCAGGCTTCACCGAAGCACTCGGGCCGTTTACCGCCTCGATGTGCGCCTGCACGGCTTCATCGTGCGTCAGCTCACCGCGGATGACGCGCTCTTGGATCGCGAGGGCGTCATCCGAGGGTTCCCAGCCTTCCAGGGCGACAATGCTATTGGCATGTTTGTAGGCCTTGCGCAGCTTGTCTTGGGCGTTCATGGCAACTCCTATCCAGTGAAACAGAGCGTCCTACAGAACAGAGGCGCGGACAAGCCGCGCCTCTGGCGAACTACGGACAGCAGATTTTACCGGGTGCGCTCCGCGTTCCGTTCCACCTGCGGCCTTTCGCGATCAACCTGCTTGGCCTTAGATGGTGCGTTCTTGTCGTAAACAGGGACGGAAGGGATTTGCTTGGCCTCCGTCCGTTCGGCCAGGCGTTCGCCGATAGCTGCCTTCAGCTCGGCGCGAAGGGCTGGGTCTTTCACCTTCGCCTCGATGACCGACGCGGCGACAGCCTCGACCACCTTCAGCTTGTCCAAACGCTGGTTGTCGCGGGCGTTACGGGCGCTGGAACGCTCTCCGTCGTCCTGTATGCGTATCACAGGCTTTGCCCCTGCCTCACGGCTGGGTTGGGCTTCCTTGCGTTCTACGGCCTTCTGGCGGGTTTGGGTGCGGACTTCCTCGACCGAGTTCCGCTCGCCGCGTTCCTGCCGGGCTTTCAGGTCGGCCAAGTCTTGTTCCTGTGGCTGGAAACCCTTCACCTTTATGCCGCGCAAGCTGGCTTCCATCCAAACTTCACGCTTGAAGTCCGGATGACCACTGACGTTGATCGTCTTCCAGCCCTTCGCTTCAGCCATTGTGGCCATCGCGAAAGCCACGCGCTCGTCGTTGACGCCAGTCGTGAGCTTGGTTCCGCGATCACGAAAGGCAATCTTCTCGGGACGATCCTTGTACATGAAGGCGTTGCCTGCCGCGCGATACTCGCGGTGGATGCCCTGCAGCAACTCCGCCTGCCGGTTCTTCTCCCGCTCGGCGTCCCGCTGCGTGTCCACGTCGACCGGCTTGCCGGCGTGCGCCGCTGTGCGATTCTGCACGTCGCGTTCTCCGGCAGCCTCTTCCAGGTTCTCGATGTTGATGCGCTTCCCTTCAGCACGGCCGGCGAGGCGGTCAACTTCGGCACGCTCCGCCTCGCCGCGCTCACGTTCTTCGCGGTCGCGGGCACGGGCAGCAGAGGTGCGATCCGCAAACGACTGCGGATCTATCTCGGCGAGACGTTCCTTCACTTCTTCGACGACGTTTTCCTCGCCTTCCAGGGTGCGTCCTTCACCTTCCTTGCCACGGCGTTCCATGCTCTGCACGAAGGCCTTCTCGCTGTTGTAGGCCTTCTTGAGCTGGTCATGCTGGAACGGGTTGTCCGTTTCGCGTTCATCGTGTTGCGCGACACTGCGGGCAATGTTCATGGCAACCATCTGCTGCGGTTGGAGCGCGCGGTTCAGGTCGCGAACAACGGGATCGTCGCCGGCGAACTCCTTCTCGCGGCGAGCCATCCCACGTTCGGCCAAGTCGATCACGGCATCACGGTCGACCTTGGCCAAGCGCTCGCCTGCGGCGACCTTCTCGACCAGGGCTTGTTCGACCTTCTGCAGCTTCTCCGACAGCAGCAACTTATCGTCTGCGATGATTTCTTTCATGGCGACTGATCCTTAGCGTTCGATGGCGTGATCCGCTGCGGCTTTGGCCTTGGCAGGCTCGGCCTTCGCGGTCTTGGAGGCTTCCGGCGGAGCCTTCGTTTGCTCGGTGACTGCGCTCAAATGTTTCAGGAACGCCTCGCGCTGTTTGACGTTCTTGATGTTCTCCGCAGCGTACTTCGTCGCCTGATCCATGATCTTTTCCGCCGAGAGTCCAGCGGGGCGAGCCGCAGTAGGCGTCGCCTTGTCGCGGGTAGCGTGATTACTTGACCGATCTTTCGGTTCTGGCACACGGCGGCGCTCTTGATCGGTACGCGCAGCTTCGTCGATGACCTTCAGCGTTTCCGGTTGGAATTGAGGCCGGAGCTTATGTGTCGCATCGCCCCCTATCTCGCGAACGGACTTACCCAGCGATGCGAGCGCGCCGGGGCGGTTGTAGTGATTGGCGAGAGACGAATCCAGGGCGCTCAGTTTGTCAGAGGCTATCGACCAGCGACCTTCAGCGTTCTTCTCGACCTTTGCAGACAGGCGCTCGGCCACGTCGTGGCCAAGCGAAGCATCCATTTCCTTCACGCGGCTGTAGGGGTACACCTTGGCCGTGGCACCGTTGTAGATAACCTGCATTTCTGCGCCGACCAGCATTTCCCGCTTGCTGCGCTCGACGAGAGCGCTACCCTGCATCTGCAAGTCAGACTTGCGATGCGCGACGGCCATACGGGATTCGTAGCCAACGGCCTGCACCACGAAATGCTCATTCGCAGCGACGACCGTGCCCTTGTAGTTGCCGTTTTCCTTTGCTGGAACGACGAGCGCGCCGCTGGGCAGATGATCCTTTGCGAAAGCGGCCAAGCGAGGGTCGACGCTTTTCGCGGGGAAGAGAGGTTCCCCAACCGATTTGCCTTCAGCCGAAGGCGTGTGTGCTCTTTCTTGCGACATACGTTTCTCCTAAGTACCACCATCATTAAAGCAATCCAGAATCTGGATCGCGCCTTGGGTGCAAGCACCCGTAACCGCCCTTACGGCGAAGTTTTCCCCGTCGCCAAAGGCCTGTCAAGCACACTCAGATCGAGTGCTGGAACATTGTCGTCCGGCGCCGGTTCGTGCTCCGGCGAATACTCGAAGTCTTCCGACTGCACCAGGTCTTGCGGATACTCGAATGCTTCATCGACTACGGCTTCAGGTGCTATCTCTTCCGTGGACGGCACGTTGACCACTTCGACATGTGGCGTGTGGTCTGCCGCCTCTCCAAACATCGACGGCTCGAACGGTTCGGCGGCTTCAGCGTCGAGCGCGGCCAGCTCATCCGTGGATGGCGCGGGGCTGGAACCATCTTCGTCGACGTCCTCGCCCAGGGCTTCGCTGCCGGCTCCGATCATGTCGAAGAAATCGTCGACGAACGCCGACACTTCCGCCGGCGCGAGCTTGGCCGTGTCGGGCAGCCGCAGCTTCGATGTGTCGATGGCGAGCTTGCCAAGGTCAACGCCCTTTTCCACATCCTTGACCGTCAGCGGGCGTATGCGCGCCTGCAGCTTCGCGCGATACGTCTCCATGTCGAGCTGGGCGACCGGCGGAGCCGGCAGCAGGCGCGGCTTGAAGGCAGGGTCTTCGTAGTATTTGATCTTGTCGCAGAGGATCGGCTTCAGGTTCTCGATGATGACGATTTCCTTCCACATGCCGATTTCCTTGATTTCCTGCGGCAGCAGCAGCGCGCGGCGCTGATCGGAAACCGACTGGCCTTCGCCAGATCGGCCGCTTTGGCGCGACGTGCTCTTCGACTTGACCGTCTCGTACCCGAGCATTTCGGAATACTCGTTGGCGTCCTTCTGGTCGCGCGGCGCATAGAGCACTTGGCAGGCGTGGTTGGTAATCAGCGTGCGAGCGCCCTGCCGGCCGTAGCCGGCAGGGGCGTCGTCCTCGACCTGCGAAGGCGTCTGGATGATCGTGAGCAGCCGCATGTTGTAGCCGGCCATGTACGAAACCGCCTTGGCGATGATTCCGACTCGGCCGATGGACGTAAACTCGTCCATAAGCAGCAGGCATTGGTACTTCAGCGCCGGGTTGTCCTGCGGCAGCTCCTTCGTGTTGAGGTTGATGAGCTGCGAGAAGAGCAGGTTCACCAGGCGACCGGCTTCGGCCAGGTGGTCAGGCGTGATACCGACGTAGATCGACATGCGCTGCTTGCGCACTTCGCGCAGGTCGAAATCGTTGGTCGATGTAGCCGCGTCCACGATGGGGTTCGCCCAAATGCCCAGCGGGGCATTGAACGACGCGAGGATGCTGGACAGCGTATTGTCCGAAGTGCTGGTGAAGCGGTTGATCGCGTCGACACACTCCGGCGACAGCGGCTTCAAGCCTTCGCCGTCCCACACCTTGTCGCCGATGATGTTGCCCTCTTCGTCGACCTCGTGATTGCGCGACTTGATGATGCCCACCAGGTAGTCCTTGACCGGCTGGCCCTTGCCCGACGATTGCCGAAGCATTTCGCCAATCGTGCGCGGCAGCTCGGGTGTCTCGCACAGGTAAAGGCCGAGGCCAACGAACAGGTTCCGCGCCTGATCGTCGAAGAACGAGTCGCGGCCACCGGACGGGAAAAACACTTCGCCAATGGCAATCAAATCGCCAACGCGAAACTCGCCGTCGCGCACGTAGCCGAGCGGGTTATAGCGCGCCGTGCGGAAGTCTTCGGCGAACGGGTTGAACAGGTAGACCTTCTGGCCATGCTTCGCGCGGAAACCGGCGGTCAGGTTGTAGTTTTCCTGCTTGATGTCCAGCACCACAACAGATTCAGGAAAGTTCAGCAGGTTCGGGATGATGACGCCGACGCCCTTACCGCTTCGCGTGGGCGCAGCAAGCAACACGAATTGCTGGCCACCGAACACGAGGAAGCGGCCACGCCACTTTCCGATGATGATGCCCTTCTCGCCAAGTAGCCCGGACTCGACCACCTCGTTCGGGAGAGCGAAGCGAGCGTCGCCGTGCAGCGAGCGTTGCTTCTGCATCGCGACCACGACAAGCGCGAGCGGCGTGCCGTAGGCGATTACCGCCGCGATGATTGCGGCGACGTTGAGGTGCTTCTGATAGGCCGGATCGGTGTGGTAGTAGAACCAATACTCGTAATAGGTGCCGAACGTGGCCTTGAACGGGCTGGTCTTACTCAGCAGCAGAAAAAAACCGCCGGCGAGATACACGGCGACGACCGAGGCCACGATGAACACGACTAGGCCAAGCACCACTTTCAACCAAACAGGGACTTTCATCGCTCTTCCTCTCGAACTTAATCATTGGAGACAGATCCTTGCCCAGGGCAAGGGAGGCGAGTCACCATCACGCCTGCGGCGGCTGGAATTGCTCGCTGGCAATTTGCGCATCGAGCGCGGCCAGTTCTTCCGGCGTCGCCGGCGGGCACGAACCGTCCGCATCGACGTCATCGACACCAGAGAACACCGCGCCAAGCACGTCCTTGTAGAAGCTATCCACCAGCTTGCCAACGTCAAGCGATGCTTCGGCCTTGGCGCGGATCGAGGCAAACACCGTCATGGCTACACGCGGATTGCCGAGGTGGCCATAGCGCTCGAAGGTGGCTTTCGGGTCGCCGGTCAGGCCATCGCCCTGCACGCCATCGGTAAACATCCGGTAATACTTCAGGAGGTCATCGCAGGCTTCGACGACCGTGTGCGCGTTATCACTCTGCAGAGCGCGGCCGAGCTGATCGAGGCAATGCAGCGAGTCGGAAAGCCACATCACATCGAGGCCGACTTCGCGCGGATTGCGGTTCTGGTAGTCGCTCCGATACGGGCTGTTGAGTCGAATGGCGGTCGCCACGTCCGCGATGTAGACCAGCAGGCGAGCGAGTTCGGTGGAAACGTCGAGTTTCATGCGGTATGTCCTTGTCAAAGGTGTGCGGAGTGGTGACACCGATCGCGCCTGGCCAGCTGGCGTTTGTCACCATTAAGGGAAGTGGGGTCAAGGGCGGAACCGGAAGCCGCAGCGCCGAAGGCGACCGGGTGAGGATTCCGGCGAAGCGAACCCTTGATGCCACTGGACGAAGCCACCCTTCGCGCAGGGATGCAGGGAGCTTTTACCCCCTGCATCCCTGCCGCCCGGCGAGGGCAAAGGCTTTTTACAGCGACGGCATACCGATGCGGGACGAGCCGTAAGTCGCAATTCGCATGTCGTGGCGGAAGTTCTTCGTCGTCTCTTTGAAGCGCTGATAAACCAGGAACTGCAGGGGCGTCAGTTGCGGTGCGAATGCATCGCAGAAGACGAAGAAGTCCTCGATGTAGTCGAAAATCTCCTGTACCGCTGCCGAAGCCGATCCCCGGCTTGGCTTTAGTTCCGTAGGCTTGCGCGTCGCGTCCATCATGGCATCCTCGAAATGGTCTATTTGGTGCCGCTACAGGGCGCCCCCACGCCCTGCCCTATTCCCTACCGCATCGCCCCGCTACTGCCCAAGGAGGCCGCTCAAGCGGCCTTCCAGTTCGCCGACCCGGCTTTGCAGTTGCATCACGGTCTGCATGAGGAAGTCCGTGCTGGTGCCCGTCTTCTCGCGTTTCGTCATCGGGTCGAACCACAGGCCGGTAATGTGGCGACCGTGGAACGAATCGGTGTCGTTGTGGACGTGGATCACGACGTCCACGACGAGGTAGAGCAGCCGCCGAATCACGTCGTAGGGCAACTGTCGGCCCTGACGGTTTTGCAGCACCATCAAGGCCAGGCGCTCGAACGTCAGTTCACACGAACCGGCATGGCAACTGGTGATGCTGCCGCCGTGGCCGGACGCGCAAATGTTCACGAAGTCGAACGTCTCGCCGGCGCGCAGCTCGGCGAGCAAGATGCGGTTCGGCTTCATGCGCAAGCAGCTTTTCAGGAGCGATGTGGCCGTGACCGGCGCGTTTTCCTCTTCCTTCGCTTCTGACGGGTAGAACAGGTGGACGTGGTTCGGGTGGTTCGGTAGGAACAGTTCGGGCACATCCTCGATTGTGATAAGGCGTTGCGACTTTGGAATCTCCTGCATCAATCCCTTCATGAACGTGGTCTTGCCGCTGCCGGTTTCACCTGCCACAACAATGACCTTTTCCAGCTCCACAGCCCGCTTCAGGAAGCCCATGTAATTGCCGGCTTCCTTTAGCTGCATCAACTCACGTTCCTGTGAAGTCAATGAATCGGCGGGCGGACGGATATGCGCGAAAAATCCCTGCTTCTCGTAGTCGGCCAGCGTACGAATCTGGTGTGATGGCTTTCGTATCGTGACGGAAATCGTGCCCTGTTCGCAGGCCGGCGGGCGCACGATCTGCACCCGCTCACCTTCTGGCATGAGAGCTGACAATACGGGCGTTGTGTCCTGAATGTCATTCGACGCATAACGAGCGATGGCCGTCGCCAGCGAGCCGAGTACCTCCAGCGTGAGGCCTGGCACTTCGTGCCGCGACCACACACTGTCAGCTTCGGTGAAGACCTCGCCGGGCCGGTTGATGCAAATTTCCGTGATCGACCGATCTTCCATCCAGCGGCGGAGCGGCGTTAACAGGAACTTGACCGAGGCCTTCCGGTCGACGGCCTGGTGCTCAATTGCTGCGGAGTTCATAGACGCTCCGGAAGTCCACATCGCGGGCGATGTAGATGCCTACCCGGTCGCCCTGATTCTTGACTAGGGTCGGCGGGATGTTGATGGTGGACTTCAGTGCTTCAGCCGCCATTTGGTCAGTAGCCGTCGTCGTGTTTCCGAACGTTACTGTTGCTTGGCCGCTGCCGCTTTGTTGGTTGGACACGGCGGCGGCGGTTACGTCCTGAATCAGCGAGAGCATGAGTGCGCCTCCGAATCGCTTCCAGAAGTGGTCGTTGATGAAACCAGGCACGCCGCCGCCACCTAACTCGTCCGTTCCGGGCGAGTCAAAACTGACGGCGACTCCATTGGGCGTCTTCACTCGATCCCACAGCACGAAGATGCGAGACATGCCTTGCTTCATGTTGGCGCGGTACTCGCCGGTCACCACCGAGCCGCGATCAATCAGCAACACCTTGCCGTTGTCGCTGTAGATCGGCTGCGTCACTACGCAGCTCGTCATGCCCGGCACAGTGGTGTCCAGCTTCGTCAAAAGCGCACACTGAATCATCGTGCCCTTCGTGAGCAGGTAGTCGCGGTCGCGAAGCAGGCTCGCCGAGCGCGGTTCGGCCGAGGTGGGCTGCAGCAGCTCGCCCAGAGCGCCGGACGCGCCGCCATTCCCGCCGTGAGGCAGCAACGCTAACGGCGACACGGCGGTGGCTGGTGCAGCGCCAGGGGCGTTGGAAGATCCTTTGCCGAGCATCATGAGCGTCGATCCAGACTTGTCCAGCTTAGCGGGCGGCTTGCCGGTGCCGCCGGGGCCACCGCTACCGCCGCCG
>ADIG01001047.1_pt1 | contig 76859 bp, 67 predicted proteins | sample 268288 | NCBI WGS metagenome assembly ADIG01 (sample SAMN02954299, study PRJNA39533) | groundwater metagenome | biome: aquatic; feature: FW106 well; material: groundwater; isolation source: FW106 well in Area 3 of the Oak Ridge Field Research Center (FRC) near the... | place: USA: Oak Ridge, TN ...
TCAGGTGCGCCGTGCCGAGGTCAAGCAGGAGGTCGACCTTAAAGGCTGCCGTTGGGGCACCTTGAAGGATGCGGCCAACTGGACTGACAAGCAGGTCGCCCAGATGCATTGGTTGCAGCGCTCCGGATTGAAGACAGCGCGTGCCTGGCGGCTCAAGGAACGGTTGCGCGCGGTGTTTGCGCAATGCACGGATCGGGCCGCCGCCGAAGCGCTGCTGCCGGGCTGGATCAGCTGGGCCCGTCGTTGTCGACTGGCACCGTTCAAACGGCTGGCAGGCACCGTGAAGAAGCACTTGGACGGGATCCTCGAACACTTCCGCTCCGGTCTGAACAACGGCTTTGCCGAGGCGATCAACGGGCGCGTCCAAGCCGCCAAGGCGCGCGCCAAGGGCTACGGCTCGGACGCGCACCTGATCACCATCAGCTACCTCGTCTGCGCCAAGCTCAAGCACCTGCCAAAGAACCCTTGGCACCATCCTGCCCAACCGATCTGTACTTGAGAGTCAACCACACAGATCGAGAGAGAGCCCCCAATAGGCGTGTGGTTTGGCCGGACAGCAAGACCGACGACATGTCAAAACCCATGAGCGAGGTGGCTTACCGGCTTCTGTCGAGCGCTCTGCATTACGAGAACTCACCCTATGTCTGCCCGTCGATTTTCAATCACAAGCGGCCGCTGACCGGGAATTCGTACTACCAGGCCTGGCGACATCGCTCCGACCGAGGCCGGTCAGCCGTTCTTCCATCCGGAAACCAGCGGCATCGACGGCGTGACGCTGATGGCGTTTGCCAGCCTGAACGATCTGGAGGACTTCCTGCAGAGCGACAGCCAACACGTGATTTCCGACAGCGAAGCGACCATGACCGCGGCGGGCATGACCGAATACTGGACGATGCTGGGCTTTGTGCTGGTCAACCGCATTGCTCCGGAACAGGTGTCCTGACGTGGACGGGTGGGGTGTAGTCCTCACCGTGTCGTGTCCATGGCGCGGCGTGTAGGAAGCGCCGACGCTTTGAGTTCGACGGGATGGTGACGACCCTGCGCGAGGTGCATGGATGGAACTGCGTCATCTGCGGTATTTCCTCGCTGTCGCCGAACGGCTGCGTATGGAACAGTCGCCGCTGTCGCAAGTTGTTAAGGACCTTGAATCAGCCTCGTTTTTTCTTTAAGGATGGTGGCTCCCAATGCGCTACCAATTCCAGCAAACCGGGAAAGCGCGCATTGAGGTCGTCGGTGCGCAACCGGCTGCGGCGCTCCAGCCCGTATTGGCGTTGGCGAATCAAGCCCGCCTCCCGCAATGCCTTGAAATGATGGGTCAACGAAGACTTGGGGCGATCGAAGCCGAACCATCCGCACGGATGGTCGTAGGCCTCCGATTCGAGCATGAGCTTGCGAATGATCGTCAGCCTCAATGGCTCGGCAAGCGCGCCCATGACCGTTTCTAGACGAAGGTCTGTGGTGGCTGGTTCCGGCAGAGCCTCGGGCAGGTCGGACGGCATGTCAAGGCTGCGGTATTTGGAATGGGATGTTGCCATGGTGCGACTATAGCATATGTACGAATTTTATCGAACTATGCTACAGTTCGATAAAACTCGTACAAGGAACCGCCATGACTATGCTCGACACGCCACCTACCGCCGCAGTCCTCTCGGGCGCCAACACCGTCCCGCCCTCACCAGCCCGGCGCATGTGGGCAGCTGCGTGGATGGTGACGGCCGTATTCATCCTCTCGAACGCCCCGACGCCGCTTTACGTACATTGGCAGCAGCAGCTCGGCTTTTCCGCAGGGATGCTCACGGTGATCTTCGCGATCTACATCGCCGGGCTGCTGCTCACGCTTCTGGTGGCGGGACAACTGTCGGACCGATTGGGGCGCAAGCCGGTGCTCATTCCAGGACTGCTCGCAGCCATCGTTGCGTGCGTTCTCTTTGCAACTGCCTCTTCCATCGTCATGCTGGGCATTGCGAGGCTGTTGGCCGGCATCGCCGTCGGGGTCATCGTCTCGGCCGGCATGGCAGGGGTCGTTGACATGGGGGGTGCCAAGCGTAAGCGGCGTGCGTCCCTGGTGGCATCCGTCGCCATGGTGCTCGGCGCGGGTCTCGGGCCACTACTGGCCGGCACGCTGGCCCAGACCATTGAGTACCCCGTCATTCCCATCTTCTCCATTGAGTTGATCGTGCTGGTCAGCGCGTTGATCATTGCCATCACGCTTCCCTTTCACAGACGCCCAGCTAGTGGGGCCATGCATCAGCATTCGAAACTGCACCTACCTACGGTGCCTGCACCAAACCGCCGCCACCTCGCCTTCGGTATCGCGGTTTTCGCGCCCGGCATCACGGCAACATCGTTCGTGCTCTCGCTCGGCCCCTCGGTAATGGCAAAGCTGCTGGAAGTGCGTAGTCCGTTGATCGCCGGTGGCATGGCTTGCGCGATGTTCCTGACGGCGACCGGCGTGCAGTTCATCGTCAGTCGTCTGCACATTCGCACGATCCTCCTCCTGGGAGCGGCATCGACGATCCTGGCGATGGTGAGTTTGACGATAGCCATCCATGCCTCGGCGGCGGCGCTGCTCATCGTGGCGGCGCTGCTCGCTGGGGCGGGACAAGGCCTGGGGCAACTCGGCGGATTAACGCTCATCGGAACCCATGTACCCGACAACCATCGGGCCGAAGCCAATGCGGTGCTCAACATTGGCGGCTACATCCCTGCAGGACTGTTGTCTGTTGCAACGGGATACTTCATCGATGCCGTAGGTCTTGAAGCTGGCGCCACTGCATTTGCCGCAGTTCTCGCTATCGCGGCGGCACTGGGCGGCGGGTTGGTTTTCAAGAAGCTCTATCGGGACTGAGGCCTACAGTGAGGAGGAAGGTATGATTGGTCAGATGTTGAAATCAACGTTTTAAGGAAGCGAAGATGGAGTTACGCCATCTTCGTTACTTTATCGCCGTCGCCGAAGAGCTCCATTTCGCGCGCGCAGCGGCACGATTGCATATCGAGCAGTCGCCGTTGTCGCGGGCGATCAAGGATCTTGCTGCCGCTGCAGCTTCCTCGCCAGTTCGATCCGGCCATGCAGCGCACGGCCCAGCTGGCCTCCCCCGACCCCGACGACGGGCTCCAGCTATGAGCCAGTACCGCCTCAATCTGTTCATTTCGTCTGCACATGCCAAACGGCTCGACGAGCTGGCCGCGAAGAAAGGCGTATCGAAGTCGTCCATCGTCGCGGCAGCGCTGGCGTCGTGGCTCTCGCCCGACGCGGGCGACCAGCGCGAGGCCGCTATCGCCAAACGGCTCGACCGACTTTCGCGTCAGTTCGTTCGCCCTTGCTGTCGCCTGGTTGATCGGCGTTGCCTCCACGGCGCAGGCGCAGTGGGTCGTCATCGATCCGACCAACCTCGTGCAGAACACGCTGACCGCCGTGCGCACGATGGAAATGATCGGAAACCAGATCAACCAGCTCCAGAACCAGGCGCAGATGCTTATCAACCAGGGACGCAACCTGGCGAGCTTGCCGTTCAACGTGGTCAGCCAGTTGCGCACGAACCTGGCGAACACCCAGCAGCTCATCGCGCAGGCGCAGGGGCTGGCGTTCCAGGTGCAGAACATGAACCAGCAGTTCGCGCAGTTGTATCCGCAGCAGTACGCCGCGACCGTGAGCGGCAACCAGATGTACCAGGATGCGCACCAGCGCTGGCAGAACACGCTCGATGGCTTGCAGACCACCATGCAGATGCAGGCGCAGGTGTCGCAGAACATCACCGCCGATGCAGGCGTCATGTCCGACCTCGTAGGCCAGAGCCAGTCGGCCACCGGCGCTTTGCAGGCCATGCAGGCGACCAACCAGCTTCTGGCCTTGCAGGCAAAACAGACCAGCGAGTCGCAGCAGCTCCAACTCACGCAGGGCCGCGCGGCGGCGCTGGAACTGGCGCGGCAGGCCGCCGCCGCCGAACAGGGCCGTGTCATCACGCAGCGTTTCCTCGGCACCGGCCTCGCCGTACACCGTGATGGCCGGCACCGTCATTCCGGCGGCGCTGGTGACGGGCATCAACTCCGATCTGCCAGAGCAGATCATCGCCGAGGTCACGCAGCCGGTGTATGACACCGCGACCGGGCGTTATCTGCTGATTCCGCAAGGCTCGCGGCTGATCGGGCGCTATGACAGCCAGGTGGCATTTGGGCAGCGGCGCATGCTGCTGGTCTGGATGCGTCTGGTACTGCCTGATGCCTCGTCGATCGCGCTCGACAAGCTGCCCGGCATCGACCCGGCCGGCTACGCCGGACTGGAGGACAGCGTGAATTGGCACTGGGGCCGCATCCTGGCCGGCGCGGCCTTGTCCACGCTGCTCGGCGTCAGCTCCGAGATGGCAATGTCGAATCAGGGCAACCTCAACAACGGCAACGCGGTGATTGCGCTGCGCGACAGCGCGCAGGACACGGCCAATCAGGTCGGCCAGGAGATCACGCGCCGCAATCTGAGCGTCCAGCCGACGCTGACAGCGCGGCCCGGCCTCCCGGTGGAGGTGATGGTGAACAAAGACATGGTGCTGCGACCGTATCAGCCGCTGTTCTTCCAGCAGGGGAGGTCACAATGAGTACAACGCGCAAGCTGCGGCTCGGGCCGTTGCCCCGAACCGCGAGCATCAAGCTGACCTTCGCATGTCCGGCCAGCTTGAAAGCCGACCTCGACCGCTACGCCGCTCTGCATGCGCAGACCTACGGAGAGGCGGTCGATGCTACGGTGCTGATCCCGCACATGCTGGAAGCGTTCATGGCCGCTGATCGGGGATTCAAGCGCACACAGAGCAGGAACGAAAAAGCCACCTCTGCGTGAACAGAGGCGGCTTCCGAATTGGTGCCCGAGGCCGGAATCGAACCGGCATGACCGTGAGGTCGAGGGATTTTCTTACCACTTCGGCTTTCGCCGCCAGCGTATGCGCTGTTCGTGGTCTGGAGCACGCCTTCACCATAGCCTTACGGCCGTAGGCGCCCGCCGTCTGCTCTCTACACCTTCCCAGCCGTGGGGCTTGGGCTTGGCTCGGCGTTGACTCGGTTGCCGAAGCATCCAGGGCTTTCGCCGACTTTGACGGGCTTCACCTCTGGGGTTTCCCCCGGAGGGCTCAAATTGTTTAAGTCCCTTGTGTCTACCAGTTTCACCACTCGGGCATGACGTGGAACGTCAAACCTTACACCACTTTTCCTCGGCTCCTAGCAGCCTGTCGGACTTGGATGAGACACGTGCCTCGTACGTCGATTTGCGGCAACTTGAGGACTCGAACTCAATTTGAGGTGACCTACGCCGGCAGTTTTGATCACTTTTTGACCAAAATTTTGTGATTTTCCGTAAGTCCGACAGGCTGCTAGCTGGCCCCTAATCGTTAAGGGACGCGACGAAGCACGCGCCAAGAAGACCGCAAACCATTGTCTCTATTGGCTTCCCGCATGCGCCTCGTGAGAGACGAGGACTTGACAAGAGAGATTTTAAGTCCCTTGCGTCTACCAGTTTCGCCATCCAGGCCGGATATCAGCGCTCGCTGCGGCGCGCCTGCAGGCGGCGCGCATCGTAGCACGCGCGCTGCCGTTGCCTGTTGCGCGGGCGTGGTCAGATCAGGCTCTTGAAGATGTGGAAGCCGGCGCTGTATTCCCCGATGAGGGTGCCCACGCTGACCAGGATGAAGTTGAGCAGGGTGCGAGCGACGCGGTTCTTCCACCAGCCGCTCCAGTGCACGATGTCGTCGCGCAGGCTGTCGAAATCGGCCACTCGTGGCCGTCGCACCCAGGCCTCGGCCATGGCGCTGATGCCGCCAGCGGGAATCCCGGGGCGGAACGGCTTGATCGGCGCGGCGATGAAGGCCGCCATGATGCTGATCGGATGAGCTCCCGCTGCCAGCGCGCCGAGTGCGGCAAAGCCGCCGGTGAACAACACCCAGGCCATCAGGGCTTGCGTGCCAAGGGCCGCGTTACGGTGGAACGCCCAGGCGATCGCGGCAAAGACCAACAGCACCAGGCCGGCCGCCAGCCATTTCGGCCAGTGCGCCTTGGGCGGCGTCTGCGCCAGCTCGGCAACGGTCAGCGCCGGCGCATCCTGCTGCTCGCGCAGTTGCGTGCACAGGCCCTTGAGATGACCGGCGCCGATCACCACCAGCACGCGCCGTGCTTGGCTGACCGCCGTGCGCGCGGCTTCCTCGCGCAGGCGCGCGGCCATGAAGGTGTCGCGTTCGCCGATCAGGCTTTGGTACAGCGGTTTCGACCCGCTGGCGAACTCGCTGAAGGCGCTTTCCAGCAAATCGCTTTGCTTGAGTTTCTCGACTTCTTCCTGCGCGATGTTCTCGCGTTCGAACACACTGGCCAGCAGGCCGCCGAGCAGGCCGAAGCGCTGCCAGAAACCCACGCTACGCCACGCGCGCTTCAGTGTCGTGCCGACTTCACGGTCGATCAGCCAGATGGGTAGCCCGCGCTGGTCGGCGCCATCCATCGCGGCCTTCATCTCGGCACCCGGCTGGATACCGGACTGCTCGGCCAGGCGCTTCTGGAAGGTCGACAGCACCAGACTGGCGGTAACCATGCCAGCCTTGCCCTGGCGAATCACCTGGAACAAATCCATCCGTTTGAACGCCTCGGGATCGCGCAGCCCTTGCGCACGACTTTCGCACAGTTCCACGGCGACCGCGTCGAAATGCTCATGGGCGAGCAGGGCCTCGACTGCCTCCATGCTGCTGCGCGAGACGTGGGCCGTGCCCAGCACCACGTATGCCACACCGTCGCGCTGGACGCGCTCGATCGGTTGCCCGACGAGGGCCGGCAGCGAGGCGACTTCTGTTTCGGGAACACTCATGCAGTCAGAAAGCCGATCATCGGGAGAAATCCATGGATGGGGACGACGAGCGCGCGGAACAAGCGAGCGCCAACGGAGTCAGTCACGAAAGCGCTTGAGCAGATCCGCGTAGGCGTCGATGCGCCGGTCGCGCAAGAATGGCCAGATCCGCCGTACCTGTTCGCTGCGTGCCAGGTCGATGTCCGCCAGCAATAGTTCGCGCTCGTCGGCACCGGCCTGGGCCAGGAACTCGCCTTGCGGGCCGGTGACGAAGCTCGAGCCCCAGAACTGGATGCCCGCACCCACGCCTGAAGGATCGGCCTCGAAGCCGGTGCGGTTGCACGAGAGCAAGGGCAGGCCATTGGCCACGGCGTGGCCTCGCTGCACGGTGATCCACGCTTCGCGCTGGCGATCCTTCTCGGGTTGGTCGTCATTCGGATCCCAACCGATCGCGGTGGGGTAGAACAGCAGTTCGGCGCCGGCCAGCGCCATCAGCCGCGCTGCTTCCGGGTACCACTGGTCCCAGCACACCAGCACGCCGAGGCGGCCAACCGAGGTGTCGATCGGCTCGAAGCCGAGGTCGCCGGGGGTGAAGTAGAACTTCTCGTAGAACGCCGGATCGTCGGGGATGTGCATCTTGCGGTAGACACCGGCGATCGCGGCCGAGCGATCGAACACCACCGCAGTGTTGTGGTACAGCCCAACCGCGCGGCGCTCGAACAGCGACGCGACGACAACCAGCTTCAACTCCTCGGCCAGCCCGCCGATGCGTGCGGTGCCAGGGCCGGGGATGCTTTCGGCCTGGTCGAATACGTCGACCGACTCGTGCTGGCAAAAGTACGGACCGTTGTGCAGTTCCTGCAGCAGGACCAGTTCCGCACCGGCAGCCGCGGCTTCGTACAGCCCAGCCGCGATCGCATCCAGGTTGGCGTCGCGGCTGCCGTGGTCGGTTTCCTGCAGCAGGGCGACCTTGAGGGTCTTGCGGGTCATCGGCGTGGGTCCTCGGCGTGTGCCAGACCAGATAGTTTAGCCGATGCGGTTCAGGCGATTCCGGCTGGCAGCTGCATGGTGATGCAGTGCAGGCTGCCGTTTTGCCAGATCAGCGGCCGGCAGGGCACCTGCACGACCTCGCGCCCCGGATGTGCCGACCCGATGACGCGGGCGGCCTTGGCATCCGCCGGGTCACCGTAGGCCGGCACCAGCACGGCGTGGTTGATAACCAGGTAGTTCGCATAGGATGCGGCTAGGCGACGGCCCTGGTCGAGGATGGGGCGTGGCCAGGGTAGGGGGTGGAGTTGATAGGGCCGACCCGCCGTGGTGCGCAGCGCCGCCAGTTCGGTGGCCATTCGCTGCAGTTCAGCGTGATGTGGATCGCTGGGGTCGTCACAGGCCTGGAACACGAGGCGCTCGCCCGGGGCAAACCGGGCCAGCGTGTCGATATGCGCGTCGGTGTCGTCGCCTTCGAGGTAGCCATGGTCCAGCCACAGGATACGCGAGGCATGCAGGCTCTGACGCAGCATCGTGCCCATTTCCTCGCGCGATTGTTCGGGGTGTCGCTGCACCAGGCAGCGCCAGGTGGTGAGCACGGTGCCGGCGCCATCGCTTTCGATGCCACCGCCTTCCAGCGCCCAGTCGATCCGCTTGTGCGCGGCGTGGCCGAACACGCCGGCACCGGCCAGCCCGGCGACCAGCGCGTCGTCCAGCCCGGCACCGAACTTGCCGCCCCAGCCGGTGAAGCGAAAGTCCGTGACCTGGAAGCTCCCGTCGACAGCGGCGAGCGTGACTGGGCCACAGTCGCGCAACCAGGTGTCGTCGTAGGGCAGGGGCACGAAACGTACGCGACCGAGATTGACGCGGGTCTGCTCCAGCAGGTCAGCGGCATGCTGCTGCACCGCGTCGTCGGCCACCACCACAACCAGGGACTGGAAGCGAGTCACCGCGACAGCCAGCGCTACGTAGGTCGTTTCCACCGACGCCAACCGCTCGGCCCAGTCGGTACCCGCATGCGGCCAGGCGATCAGCACCGCAGATTGCGGTTCCCATTCGGCGGGCAGGCGCCAGTGGCGTTCGGTCATGTCGGAATCTTGCGCATGGCGGGGTGGCACCGCCATGGCGCCGGGTTGCGAAGTTTAAACGATAGACGCGCATGACAAAACGGCAGGAGTACCGTTTTGTACGCCCGGAGGGTGGCGCACAAGGATGTGCGCCATAAAAATGCGACCCGTGTCGCCACAGGCTGTATGCGGATGATGCTGGGGGAATCAATGGACGGCAGAAGGGTCAGTGTTATTGCCGGCCGGTGTGTTCAGCACGGAGTGGATCACGTGCTTGTGTTCGAAGTACACGATGAACTTGGCATAGTCCCAACGGTTGATCACCGGATGCTTCGGGGTGTCGCCGCCACGCGGCGCCAGCTTGCGCTGCGGTGCGCCCCAAGTGCTCTCGACCTGGCTCATGCTCAGCCCGCGGCGGGGCAGGTTCATCGTCTTTTCCTGCTGTACGCGATGGATCAACAGGCTGTCGCCGTGGTTCGATTGGGCGGCATGGGTCGCGGGTGTCACGGCAAAACCGGCGGCAGCGATCAACATGGCGACGATCGGCAAAGTATTCGTAAACTTGACCATGGCTCCCCTCTCCAGACAAGGCTGTATGCGGCGTCGTTTTAGCAGACCCGCCCACGTTACGCCATGCCGGGCTGCGTCGATTGCGATGGGTTGGGCATGCGCCGCGGATAGGGATACAACCGCTGATGGGTCGAGAATAGCCCATCGCCGCTATCATGGGCGGCTACGGGCGCTCGTTGGCCCGGCCCGGATATGTTCACCACATGATTTCCTTTCGACATTTTGCCTTGCGCCGCGGCAGCCGCTTGCTGCTTTCCGACATCGACCTGGTGATCCAGAGTGGCTGGCGACTGGGCGTGATCGGGCGCAACGGCTGCGGCAAGTCCAGCCTGTTCGCTGCGCTGCAGGGCAAGCTGGAAAGCGACGCCGGTGAGCTGGAGATGTCCGGCAAGTTGCGCCTGGCCTCGGTGGCCCAGGAGACCCCGGCATTGCCGGACGCGGCGATCGACTACGTGCTCGGTGGCGACGAGGAACTGGCCGCCGCGATCAGTGATGAGGCCGCTGCAAGCGAGCGCGGCGACATGGAGGCGTTGGCGAAAGCGCACCACCGCATCGAGGAGCTGAACGGTTACGACGGGCGCGCCCGTGCCGGCCGCCTGATGCATGGCCTGGGTTTCGCGCCGCAGACGCACGAACGCGCGGTGCAGGAGTTTTCCGGTGGCTGGCGCGGGCGGCTGAACCTGGCGCGCGCATTGATGTGCCCGTCCGACCTGCTGCTGCTGGACGAGCCGACCAACCATCTGGACCTGGATGCCGTGCTGTGGCTGGAAGAATGGCTGCGCCGCTACCAGGGCACCTTGCTGATCATCTCGCACGACCGCGAGTTCCTCGACGGGGTGATCACCCACACCCTGCATCTCGACGATGGCAAGGCCAAGCTCTACACCGGCAACTACAGCGCGTTCGAGCGCCTGCGCGCCGAACAACTGCGCCAACAGCAGATTTCGCACGAGCGCGAGCAGGCCGAGCGGGCCCACCTGCAGTCCTTCATCGACCGCTTCAAGGCCAAGGCGACCAAGGCCAAGCAGGCGCAGTCGCGAATGAAGCGGCTGGAGAAGCTGGCCGGTACCGAGGCGGTGCGCGCCGAGCGTCCCTTCAGTTTTCACTTTGCCAAACCGGAGCGCGTGCCCGACTCGATGGTGCAGCTGGAGGATGTCACGGCCGGATACGCTTTGCCCACGCTCCCTCTCGGTGAGAGGCCAGGGGTAGTGAGCGGACACGCGGGCCGCGACGCCACGGAAGAGCGCGCTTCGAACGAGCGTGCGGCAAGCCCCGGCCCTTCACTTCCATCCTCTCCCAGGCAGGGAGAGGATGCCGTGGTCGTCCTGTCGGACGTGCGTTTCTCTATTGAAGCGGGGGAGCGGATCGGTCTGCTCGGCCCCAACGGTGCTGGCAAATCCACGCTGGTCAAAACCCTGGTCGGTGAGCTTGAGCCGTTCGGCGGCGAGCGCAAGGCGCACAAGGACCTGAAGATTGGCTACTTCGCCCAGCACACGGTGGAGAGCCTGCGCGAAGGTAGCAGCGCGCTCGAGCACCTGATGGACCGCGCCGCGGGCGCGACCACGCAGGCGATGCGCGATTTTCTCGGCACCTGGAATTTTGCCGGCGACCGCGCCTTCGAGTCGGTAGACGGTTTCTCCGGTGGCGAACGCGCGCGCCTGGCGCTGGCGCTGATCGCCTGGGACAAGCCCAACCTGCTGCTGCTGGACGAGCCGACCAACCATCTCGACCTGGACATGCGCGAGGCGCTGGCCGACGCGCTGGCCGACTTCGACGGGGCGCTGGTGCTGGTCTCGCACGATCGCCACCTGCTGGGCATGGTCTGCGACAGCTTCTGGCGGGTCGCCGACGGCACCGTGGAGGGCTTCGATGGCGACCTGGACGATTACGCGCGCTGGCTCAAGAGTCGCGGGAGCGCCAACAGGAAGGCGGCCCGGGCCCAGGCTGCGACGCCCGTCAAGGTGGTGCCGGAGGTATCAACCGAGGCACGTCGGCGCGATTCAGCGATGCGCCGCGAGCAGAAGAAGACTTCCCACCAGCGGGTGCAGCGTATCGAAACCCGCACCGCCACCATCGATGCCGAGCTCACCGGACTGGAGGCGAAACTGGCCGATCCGGCCACTTACCATGGCCCGACCAGCGAGATGCTGCTGCTGGGTCAGCGCCAGAGCGAATTGCGGCACGAAAAGGAAGTGCTGGAGAGCGAATGGCTGGAACTGGTCGAACAACTGGAAGTGCAGGCGGCGTCATGAGTACCCGACCGGCGCCGATACTGCACCTGTGGTTGCCGGCGCTGCAATCGTTCGACCCTGGCCATCCGCTGCTTGAACGCCTGCGGCGTGCCGACCGTTTGGGCGATGGCGCAGCCGGCTACCTGGGCGGACTGGGCGAGTTTTTCCCTGGCGTCGATGCGAACCTGCCGGCGGCGGCGATCACCCGTGAGTTCCTAGTCGGCGATGCGGCCGACACCTGCTGGCTGTCAGCCGATCCTGCCTGGGTGCAGCCGGACATGACCGGCGCCCGGCTGCTCGCTTGCGGCCAGCTGCAACTGGACATGGCCGAAGCACGGGCGCTGGCCGAGCCACTGCTGCCAGTGTTCGCGGAGGCGGGCATGCGGTTGCTGGTTTCCACGCCGGACCGTTGGCACGTACAGCTACCGGCGGGTCTGGCCTTGCCGAAGTTCGATGCCCCGGAGCAGGCGATGGGCGAAGACCTGTCGCAGCATCTTCCGGCAGGTGCCGAAGGGCGCCAATGGCGCATCCTGCTCAACGATATCCAGGTCTTGCTGCACCAGCATCCGCTGAACGTCCAGCGGCGTGCGCGCCAGCTGACGCCGGTGAACAGCTTGTGGCTATGGGGCGGTGGCCGCCTGCCGCAGCCGCTGCGCAGCACCCTCGACGGTGCCATCAGCGAGGACGTGCTGCTTTGCGCGCTGGCGGCACGTGCCGATGTCGTGCAGCTTGCCCGCACGCTGCACACCGTGGCTACGGCACGTGCAGGCTGGCTGGTCGACCTGCAGGATCTGCCAGCCACGGAGATCGCTTCGACCTGGTGGCCCTCGCTGCAGCCGCTGTTCGAGCGCCATCCGCTGCAGTTGCATTTCGGCAGCGGCGAACGCTGGTTGCACCGGCCGTGGCACCGCTGGCGCTTCTGGCGCGGAAGCCAGCGTTGAGCACGCTGCGGCTGCGCCGCCGCGAAGCCAGCGGGACGCCCGGCGACTGGCCGGACTCGGTGCATCCGGTGTTGCGCCAGGTCTATGCGGCTCGGGGCGTGCTGGCGCCGGCTGAGGTGGAACATCGGCTGGCGCGGCTGCTGTCGCCCCAGGCTCTCGGTGGCATCGATGCGGCGGTAACCCTGCTGCTGGAAGCAATTCGTGCCGATTGGAGCATCGTGGTCGCCGGCGATTACGATTGCGACGGTGCCACCGGCACCGCCGTGGCCGTACGCGGCCTGCGCCTGCTCGGTGCACGCAAGGTGAGCTACGCGATACCGAATCGCTTCGTGCATGGTTACGGGCTGAGTCCGGCGCTGGTCGAGTCGCTGCAACCGACACCGCAACTGATCGTCACCGTGGACAACGGCGTGGCCAGCGTGGCCGGCGTGGCCGCCGCCAAGGCGCACGGCATCCAGGTCATCGTCACCGACCATCATCTGCCGGGCGAACAGTTGCCGGACTGCGATGCGATGGTCAACCCGAACCTGGTCGGCGATTCGTTTCCAAGCAAGATGCTGGCCGGCGTGGGCGTGATGTTCTACCTGTTGCTGGCCTTGCGCGCCCGACTGCGCGAGAGCGGATGGTTCGCACGTGTTGAGAAGTGCACACAAGGAAAAGCATTGTCTGATTCTCGCGATCAGGACGATCGCAAAAGTACAGAACCCGATCTTTCCAGCCTGCTCGACCTTGTCGCGCTGGGCACGGTGGCCGATCTGGTGCCGCTGGATTTCAACAACCGGGTGCTGGTCGAGGCGGGTCTGCAGCGGATCCGCAGCGGTCGCGCCTGCGCCGGCATCATGGCGCTGGTCGAAGTGGGCAAGCGCAGCCTGGCCACGCTGTGTTCCAGCGACCTGGGCTTCGCTGTCGGGCCTCGGCTGAATGCGGCGGGCCGACTGGAGGACATGCGCCTGGGCGTGGAATGCCTGCTCACCGATGACGCAGCACAAGCCAGGCGCCATGCCGAACGTCTCGATGTAATCAACCACGAACGGCGCGAGCTGCAGGCCACGATGGTGGCTGAAGCCGAGACCATGGTCGCGGGTCTGAAACATGTCGAGGGGGTCGGCGTCACCTTGTACGAGCCCTCGTGGCATGCCGGCGTGATCGGCCTGGTTGCATCGAAGCTCAAGGAGCGGCTGCATCGCCCGGTGATCGCGTTCGCACCGGCCAGCGAGGACGATCCCGACCATCTGCGCGGTTCCGCGCGCTCGATCGCCGGTTTCCATATTCGCGACGCGCTGGCCGCCATCGATGCCCGCCAGCCGGGATTGATCGAACGTTTCGGCGGTCATGCGATGGCGGCTGGACTGAGCCTGAAGGCGGCCGATTACCCACGCTTCGCTGCGGCGTTCGACGCTATCGCCACGGAACTGATTGCGCCGGAGCGTTTGCAGGCGCTGCTGTACACCGACGGCGAACTGCCGCCGGGCGCGGCCTCGCTGGATCTGGCCCGCCAGCTGCGCCGGGCCGGGCCGTGGGGCCAGGCCTTCCCCGAGCCGCTGTTTGACAACCTGTTCGAATGCGCCGGCTGGAAGGTGATGGGCGCCAGCCACTTGCGCTTGCAACTGCGTGATCCGCGCGATGGCACGTTGCACGATGCGGTGATGTTCAACGCCTACCACGGCCAGTCGCCGCCGCCTCGGCTGCGGGCCGCTTACGAGCTGACGATCAACGACTGGCAGGGCCGTGAAAGCCCGCGCCTGCTGCTGCGGCATATCGAGCCGGCCTGACTGCGCTTGCGCGTTTTTCACGCGACTTGCTCCAAGCTGCCGCCACCGCCACAAATGGAGAACGTCCGTGATCGCACAGATCGAAGGATTGCCCGCCGGCACGTTGGGCTTTCGCGCCCATGGCCAGGTGACTGCAGCCGACTATGAGAACGTCATCGTGCCCGACGTGGAGGCTGCGTTCGCGCTCAACCGCAAGCTGCGCCTGCTGTATGTCACCGCCGCCGACTTCACCGGCTTCGACCCCGGGGCGATGTGGGACGACGCCAAGATGGGCGCGCGCCATTTCAGCGGCTGGGATCGCGTGGCGCTGGTCACCGACGTGCCTTGGTTGCGCGGCACCGCCACCGCCTTCAGCTTTGCGATTCCGGCGGAGTTCGGCTTGTTCGAGACCGCCGAGCTGGACAAGGCTATGGATTGGATCAAGCAGCCTTGACAAGCTGCACGGCTCCGTGGCGTCCATCGAGACGTAACCGTGGGCCGTTTTCCAGTGCCCAGCATGTGACGCACACCCGTTACCGCCGGCAGGCTTGAACATATTGCTCGAAATCACTTGCCATTGTCTCCGTAATCTGGTCAAGTAGAGGCATGTATTGCGTCGCCGCTAAACCCATGAACCTCATCGCGCTCTCCGCGCGAGGCTTCCTGCTGGCCGGCAACAACAATAACCGTGCGATCAATAACGCCAATCATTGGCGGGCCCGCGCGTAGCTTCAAGTCCCCACGAAACCATACGCGACGAAGGCCCGCCAAGTGCGGGCTTTCGTTGTTTGTGTGTCCAGTTTTTTTAATGACGAGGTGAATTGCGATGTGCTCGATTTTCGGAATGTTCGATCTGCAACCCGGTGACGACCTGGCAGCCTTGCGCCGCCAGGCGCTGGAACTGTCGCAACGCCAGCGTCATCGTGGGCCGGACTGGAGCGGGGTGTTTGTCGACGCCAGGGTGATCCTGGTGCACGAGCGCCTCGCCATCGTCGACCCGGCCAGCGGCGCGCAGCCGCTGCGTTCGCGTGACGGCGCGCTGGCGCTGGCGGTGAACGGCGAAATCTACAACCATCGCGAGCTGGCTTCCGAACTGGACTATGACTTCACCACCGGGTCGGACTGCGAGGTGATCAACGCGTTGTATCGCGAGCACGGCACCGATTTCGTGCCGCAGCTCAACGGTATCTTCGCGTTCGCGCTGTGGGACGGCGAGGCAGGGCGCTACCTCATCGCGCGCGATCCGATCGGCGTGTGTCCGCTGTACTGGGGACACGACGAGCAGGGGCGCCTGTGCGTGGCCTCGGAGATGAAGGCACTGGTCGGCCTGTGCGCGGACGTGGCGGCGTTTCCCCCCGGCCACGTCTACGACAGCATCGTCGGCAAGTTGCAGCCCTATTACGCCAAGCCATGGCGCGACTATGCCGCGACGCGAGGCCGCGCCGTCACGCCGCCTGAGTTGCGCGAGGCCTTCGAGCAGGCGGTACATCGCCAGCTGATGACTGACGTGCCGTATGGCGTGCTGTTGTCCGGCGGGCTGGATTCGTCGCTGGTCGCCGCCTGTGCCGCGCGGTTCGCACGTGAGCGGGTCGAGGATGGTGATCGCAGCGAGGCGTGGTGGCCACGACTGCATTCGTTTGCCATCGGGCTGGCAGGCTCGCCGGACCTGGCTGCGGCACAGGTTGCCGCCGAGGCGCTGGGCACCGTGCATCATGGCTTCGTCTATACGTTCTGGGAAGGACTCGACGCGCTGCCGGACGTGATCCGGCATATCGAGACGTACGACGTCACCACCATCCGCGCGGCTACGCCGATGTATCTGCTGGCGCGGCGGATCAAGGCGATGGGCGTGAAGATGGTGCTCTCCGGGGAAGGCTCGGATGAGTTGTTCGGTGGCTACCTGTACTTCCACAAGGCGCCCTCGGCCGAGGCTTTCCATGAGGAAACCGTGCGCAAGCTCGACGCCCTACACAGCTACGACTGCCTGCGCGCGAACAAGGCGATGATGGCCTGGGGGGTGGAGGCGCGTGTGCCCTTTCTCGATCTGGAGTTCATCGATGTGGCGATGGGCATGGATGCCAGCCACAAGATGGCCGGGCACGGCAGGATCGAGAAAGCCGTGCTGCGCGAAGCCTTTGTCGGTGCCCTGCCGGACGCGATCCTGTGGCGGCAGAAGGAGCAGTTCAGCGACGGCGTGGGTTATGGCTGGATCGACGGGCTCAAGGCGCACGCCGAGCAGCAGGTCAGCGACCGCGAATTCGCCGCGGCAGCGGCCCGCTTCCCCTTCAACACCCCGGCTACCAAGGAAGCCTATTTCTACCGGCGCATCTTCGAACAGCACTTTCCGGGCGAGGCCTGTGCGGCCACCGTACCTGGCGGCAAGTCCATCGCCTGTTCTTCGCCAGCCGCGCTAGCCTGGGATCCGGCGTTCGCCAACGCGGCCGATCCCTCCGGTCGGGCCGTGCGCGGGGTGCACACCGACGCACTGGCTTGAGCGGTTTGCTATGCTTCTCGGCTTCGCCTGTCACCTCATTGGCACAGCACATGATCGAAACCAATCCGATCCTCGCGCAGATCACGGACCTCCGGGACCGGGTCGAGTCGCTCAGGGGGTATCTTTGACTACGCCATCAAGAGCGAACGCCTTGAGGAAGTAACCCGCGAGTTGGAGAGTCCCACGGTGTGGGACGATCCGGCGCGCGCGCAGGAATTGGGCCGCGAGCGCGCCCGGCTTGACAGCATCGTCCACGGGATCGACCGCATGACCGCCAACCTCACCGATGCCGGCGAGCTGCTGGAAATGGCCATCGCCGACGGCGATGACGGCACCACACAGTCGGTGATCGATGATCTGGCCAAGGTGGAATCCGAAGTCGCCAAGCTGGAGTTCCAGCGGATGTTTTCCGGCAAGATGGACGCGATGAATGCGTTCGTCGACATCCAGGCCGGCGCCGGCGGCACCGAGGCGCAGGACTGGGCCGAGATGCTGCTGCGCATGTACCTGCACTGGTGCGAGTCGCGCGGCTGGAAAACCGAGTTGATGGAAGTCAGCGGCGGCGAAGTGGCCGGCATCAAGTCGGCCACGTTCCGGGTCGAGGGCGATTACGCTTATGGCTGGCTGAAGACCGAGATCGGCGTGCACCGGCTGGTGCGCAAATCGCCGTTCGATTCGGACAACCGCCGCCACACCAGTTTCACCTCGGTATTCGTGTCCCCGGAAGTGGATGACGATATCGACATCGAAATCAACCCGGCGGATCTGCGCACCGACGTGTATCGCTCATCAGGCGCCGGTGGCCAGCACGTCAACAAGACCGAGTCGGCGGTGCGCATCACGCACATTCCCACCAACACGGTCGCCGCTTGCCAGACCGGCCGCAGCCAGCACCAGAACCGCGATACCGCGATGAAGATGCTGGCCGCCAAGTTGTACGAGCTGGAAGTGCAAAAGCGCAATAGCGAAAAGGATGCGCTGGAAGCGAGCAAGTCCGACATCGGCTGGGGCAGCCAGATCCGCAACTACGTGCTCGACCAGAGCCGCATCAAGGACCTGCGCACCGGTATCGAGCGTACCGATACGCAAAAAGTGCTCGACGGTGATCTCGACGAATTCATCGAGGCGAGCTTGAAATCCGGCCTGGAAGCCGGTTCCAAGCGCAGTGATGCTTGACGTCCAAGCTGTCGCTGCGCAATAGTACGGGGGCCCATATTATTCAATACGGGTTACCCATATGAAGACGACCATCGAAATCAACGACGCGCTCTTGAAACGTGCTCGCAGCGCCAGCCGACGCCAGGGCACGACACTGCGGGCGCTGGTCGAACAGGGCTTGCAACAGGTACTGAGTGCACGGGCGGAGAGCCAGTCCGCCCCGATCGAAACGGTGGTATTCGATGGGGCGACCGGACTGAACGAGCCCTTTGCCGATGCTTCCTGGGGCAGGATCAAGGAAGAGGCCCGGCGGCGATGATCGCGGTCGACACCAATATCCTGGTGTACGCGCATCGTCCGGATTTCGCCGAGCAGCACGACGCGGCGCTGCTGGCAATGTCCACGCTGAGCAATGGCCGGCGTCCCTGGGCGATTCCCTGGCCGTGTGTGCACGAGTTCATCGGCAACGTGACCAATGGGCGTATCTACAAGTCGCCGACAGCGTTGCCGATGGCGCTGCAGGCAATCTCGGTCTGGCTGCGCAGCGATCACCTGCAATTGTTGTACGAGAGCCCCGACCACTTCATGACCCTGTCCGAACTGTGCATCGATGGTGACGTGGCCGGTTCGCAGGTGCACGATGCACGCATCGCCGCCATCTGTGTCGATCACGGTGTCAGTCAGTTGTGGACGGCCGACCGTGACTTCCTCCGCTACGTCTCGCGCCTGCCGGTGCGCAATCCCTTGAAGCAGTAGACCCATGTCAGAAGAATTCACGACCGCCGTCGACGAGAACAAACTGATCGCCGAACGCCGCGAGAAACTGACTGCGCTGCGCGGGCAGGGCATCGCATTCCCGAACGATTTCAAGGTCGACAGCTTTGCTGGCGATCTGCAAGACGAGTTTGCCGACAAGGAGACGCACACGCCAGCGGCCCTTGAGGCGGCCGCGCGTCGGGTCAGCATCGCCGGCCGCATGATGCTCAAGCGCGGGCAGGGCAAGGTCAGCTTCGTGCACGTCCAGGACCAGACCGGCCGCATTCAGCTGTTCATCCACCAGGGCACGCTGGGCGCGACCTACGAGGCCTTCAAGGGCTGGGACGTGGGCGATATCGTGGGCGCCGAAGGCTCGCTGATGCGCACCAAGACGGGCGAACTGTCGGTCCGCGTGGACCAGTTGCGCCTGCTCACCAAGAGCCTGCGCCCGTTGCCGGACAAGTTCCATGGCCTGGCCGACGTGGAGCAGCGTTACCGCCAGCGCTACGTCGACCTGATCGTCACCGAGCAAGCACGGCGCACCTTCATGTTGCGCTCGCGCATCATCGGCACCATGCGCCAGTGGCTGGAGGCGCCGACCCGGCGTTTCATGGAAGTGGAGACGCCGATGATGCACCTCATCCCCGGTGGCGCCACCGCCAAGCCGTTCGTCACCCACCACAACGCGCTGGATCTCGACTTGTATCTGCGGGTGGCGCCGGAGTTGTACCTGAAGCGACTGGTGGTCGGCGGCTTCGATCGCGTGTACGAGATCAACCGCAACTTCCGCAACGAGGGCGTGTCGACCCGGCACAACCCCGAATTCACGATGCTCGAGCTGTACCAAGCTTACGCGACGTACCGCGAGATCATGGATCTCACCGAAAACGTGATCCGCGACACAGCACAAAACGTGCTCGGCACCACGGAACTGAGCTGGGAGGGTGTCGCCATCGACGTCGGCCCGACGTTCCGCCGCTGGCGCATGGAAGACGCCGTGCTCGAACACAACCCCGGGATCCGGCGCGAGGAGTTGCGCGACCGCGACGCCATGGCCGCCCATGCGAAACGCCTTGGTGTCCCGATCAAGCCGGCTTACGGCTGGGGCAAGCTGTTGCTGGAAATCTTCGAACACACGGTCGAGCACACCCTGATCCAACCCACCTTCATCACCGATCACCCGATGGAGGTGTCGCCACTGGCACGCGCCAGCGATACCGATCCGGGCATGACCGACCGCTTCGAACTATTCATCAACGGCAGCGAAATCGCCAACGGCTTCTCCGAGCTGAACGACCCGGAGGATCAGGCCGCGCGATTCCGCGCGCAGGTCGATGCCAAGAACGCCGGCGACGACGAGGCGATGCATTACGACGCCGACTACATCCGCGCCCTGGAAGTAGGGCTGCCGCCCACCGGCGGCCTGGGTATCGGTATCGATCGCCTGGTGATGCTGCTGACCGACTCCGCCTCGATCCGCGACGTGCTGTTGTTCCCTTACATGCGGCCGGAGAGCTGATCATGAGCACGCCCGCGTTGCAGGACCTGGCCGCCCCCGACGGCGTCTGCTTCGGTTGCGGCAGTGCCCACCCGCATGGCCTGCACATCAAGAGCCACTGGCACGAGGATGGCGTCCACGTGGTCTGCACACACACACCCGCTGCCGATTTTCATGGTTGGCCCGGCCTGGTCTACGGTGGCTTGATCGCGATGCTGGTGGACTGCCACTCCAACTGGACCGCGATGGCCTACCACTATCGCGCTGAGGACCGTGCGCCGGACAGCAAGCCGCGCATCGACTGCGTTACCGGCAGCCTCGGGGTGAAGTATCTCAAGCCCACGCCGATGGATGTGCCGCTGTTGCTCAAGGCTCGCGTCGAGGGCGAAGTAGCGCGCAAGGCCCGCATATTGTGCGAGGTGTATGCCGGCGATGTCCTGACCGCGCTGGGCGATTCGATTTTCGTGCGTGTCGATACCGCCCGGTTGGCCCAGGCCGCGCGTCTCGCGTGAGCGACAGGGTGGGTTAAACTCGCGGTCTACTTCGAGCTTGGAGCCTGCACCATGTGGTTTGCCATTATTGCCACGGACGTCACTGATTCGCTGGAAAAGCGCAAGGGTGCCCGCCCGCCGCACATCGCGCGCCTGCAGGCGTTGCTGGATGCCGGCAGGCTGTTCGTGGCCGGTGCGTTCCCAGCCATCGAAGCGGAGGACCCCGGCCCCGCCGGGTTCAGCGGCAGCATGATCCTGGCGGAGTTCCCGTCGCAGGCCGATGCGCAGGCCTGGGCCGATGCCGACCCGTACGTGGCTGCCGGCGTCTATGCCGAAGTGCAGATCAGGCCCTTCCGCAAGGCATTGCCGGCGTGAGTGAAGCCATGACCGGGCAGATCCGTCGGCGTCTGGCGGACGCACTGGCCCCCACGGAACTGGAGATCACGGATGAAGGTCACCTGCACATCGGCCATACGGGGGAGGGCAAGGGTCACTTCCATGTTCGTATCGTCAGCGCCGCCTTCGCCGGGAAATTGCCGCTGCAGCGCCACCGGATGATCTATGCGGCGGTGGCCGAGCTCATGGACCACGGGATCCACGCCTTGTCGATCGACGCGACTGAAAATTAATCGAATAAACAAATGACTATATTTATTTATTCAAGTAGAACATTACTAGAAAATGCATTGCAGCGCCACCGCGCGTTTGGCACAGTGCCTTGTCGCCCGGCTGGTCGGGCTTTACCGCTGACCCGTTGAAGAGCGCATGCGCCTGAGCACCATCAAACTCGCCGGTTTCAAGTCCTTCGTGGACCCGACCACCCTGCATCTGCCGAGCAACATGATCGGCGTGGTCGGCCCCAACGGCTGTGGCAAATCCAACATCATCGACGCGATCCGCTGGGTGATGGGCGAGAGCGCGGCCAGTCGCCTGCGCGGCGATTCGCTGACCGATGTGATCTTCTCCGGCTCCAACACGCGCAAGCCGGTGGGGCAGGCCACGGTCGAACTGATCTTCGACAATGCCGATGGCTCGATCGGGGGCGAATACGGCCAGTATGCCGAGATCTCGGTCAAGCGCCAGGTCACCCGCGACGGCCAATCTTCGTATTACCTCAACGGCGCGCGTTGCCGCCGGCGCGACATCACCGACCTGTTCCTCGGCACCGGCCTGGGCCCACGCAGCTACTCGATCATCGAGCAGGGCATGATCAGCCAGATCATCGAGGCACACCCGGAAGAACTGCGCACGCATCTGGAAGAGGCCGCCGGCATCTCCAAATACAAGGAGCGGCGCAAGGAAACCGAAAGCCGGATCAAGGCCACCCGCGAGAATCTCGACCGCGTGCGCGACGTGCGCGACGAAGTCGATAAGCAACTCGAGCACCTCAACCGCCAGGCTCGCGCGGCCGAGCGCTGGAAGGCGCTCAAAGAAGAGCAGACCCACAAGGAAGCCGCACTGCGCGCACTTGAGTACCGTGGTCTCAAAAGCCAGTACGACGACGAGGGATCGGAGCTGTCTGCCGCCGAGGTCGAGATCGAGAAACAGCTTGCCGGCCAGCGCCAGATCGAAGCGCAGCTGGAAAGCGTGCGTGCACGGCACACCGACGCCAACGAGCACCTGAATGCGGTGCAGGCAGACGTCTACAAGGTCGGCGCCGAGATCGCCCGGGTCGAGCAGCAGGTGCGGCACAACCGGGAAAGCGCCGAGCGACTGCAGCGCGCCCATGCGGACAGCGAACGCGAGTACGCCGAGCTGGCTGCGCATATCACCACCGACCGCGAGCAGGGCGAGGCCCTGCGCCTGGCGCTGGCCGAAGGTGAACCGAAACTCGAGGCCCTGCAGCAGATGCAGGACGACACCACCGAGGCCCAGCGCGACACCGAAGCAAAACTGGCCGACTGGCAGCAACGATGGGACAACCATACCCGCCATGCGGGCGAGTCCAACCGTGCCGCCGAGGTGGAACGCACCAAGCTCAATTATCTGGATCGCCAGGCGATCGATCTTGCACGCCGACGCGAGGCGCTGGAAGCGGAACGCGACGCCACCGACCTGTCCTCGCTTGATGCGACCGGCGAGCAATTGCATGACGAACACGAAATCCAGCGCGAACGCGTCGAGACGCTCGGCAGCCTGCTCGACCAGCACAAGATCAGCCACGAGAAGGTGCAGGAACAGGAACGCCAGCTGCAGTCGGCGTTGAACGAGGCCCGCTCGCAACTGCAAACGGCGCGTGGCCGGCAAGCCTCGCTCGAGGCGCTGCAGCACGCCGCACTCGGCCAGGATGAAGGTTCCTCCAGCGAGTGGCTGGAGCGGCTCGGGCTCAACCATTCGCGGCGTCTGGGTGAATCGCTGCAGGTCGAAGCTGGCTGGGAAATCGCGGTGGAAACGGCGCTGAGCGGTTTTCTTGACAGCGTGTTGGTGGATGAGGCGCACGCCCTTGCGGCCGAATTCGGTGCCATCGAGCACGCCGATGTCACCTTGCTGGATGCTGTCGACGGTGGGGTCGGTACCGCTGGGACGCTAGCTGCGCATGTGTGCGGACCGGCTGCCGCGAGCGCCATCCTGGGGCATGTGCTCACCGCCAGCTCGCTTGACGACGCCCATCAACGCGTAGCGGCGCTTTCCGCGCTGGCGCCGTACCAATCGGTGATCACGCCAGCCGGCGAATGGCTGGGCCCGGGCTGGGCGCGGGTGCGCCGGGCGCAAGGTAGCCAGCTCGGCGTGCTCGCGCGTGAACGTGAATTGCGCCTGCTCAGCGAGCAGATCACGACGCTGGAAGCGCAACTGGAGGAATCCGCCGAACAACTGGAAGCACTGCGCACCAGCAGGTTCGAGACCGAGCGCGCTCGGGACGATGCGCAACGCGAGCTGTACAACGCGCATCGGCGCCTGTCCGAACTCGCGGGCCAGATGCAGAGCCACCGCGGCAAGCTGGAAACGGCCCGCGCACGCGCCGAGAAGGTCAACGGCGAGCTGGCCGATCTCGCCAGCCAGCTCGACGAATTGCAGGGCCAGACCCGCGAGGCGCGTGCACGCCTGGATGAGGCGGTCGGCCTGATGGGTGACCAGGAAGATCAGCGCCGCGAACTCGAGAACGAACGGCGTGCCTTGCTCGAGGCGCGCGAAGAAGCGCGCATGAATGCGCGCGAGGCGGCCGACCAGTCACACTCACTGGCACTGTCGCTGGAATCCAAACGCTCCTCGCTGGCCTCGCTCGAGCAAGCCCTGGGTCGCATGGACACCCAACTGCGCCAGATCGAGGCGCGCCGTAACGAGATCAACGAACAGCTGGCCGCGGGCTCCGACCCCATCGCCGAGCTGGAGGCCGAACGGCAGGCCTGTCTCGATCAGCGTTTGCTGGTCGACCGGCAACTGGTCGGGGCGCGTCGCGCGCTGGAAGAATGCGACCTCGAGTTTCGCAAACTCGACCAACAACGGCATCTGGCGGAACAGGGCCTGTCAGCCTTGCGCGAAAGCCTGTCCGAGAAGCGTCTTGCCGCACAGGCGCTGCATTTACGCGCCGAGCAGCTGGCCGAGGCGATCAAGGCGTCCGGGCTGGAACTGGAAACCCTGCTCGCCGAACTGGCCGAAGACATCAATGCGGACCAGTGGCGGCAGCAGCTCGTCGAGCTGGGCCAGAAGATCGCCCGGCTGGAGCCGGTCAACCTGGCCGCGATCCAGGAGCATGCCGAACAAAGCGAGCGCAAGGCCTATCTCGACAACCAGCTGGCCGACCTGGTCAGTGCGATGGAAACGCTGGAAGGCGCGATCAAGAAGATCGATCGCGAAACGCGCCAGCGTTTCAAGGAAACCTTCGACAAGGTCAATACCGGCGTGCAGGAGCTGTTTCCGCGCTTGTTCGGCGGCGGTCACGCCTACCTGGAACTGACCGGCGACGACCTGCTCAATACCGGCGTGACGATCATGGCGCGTCCACCGGGCAAGCGCCCGTCCAACATCTCGCTGCTTTCCGGTGGTGAGAAGGCATTGACTGCAGTGTCGCTGGTATTCGCCATCTTTGGCCTCAACCCGGCGCCGTTCTGCCTGCTCGACGAGGTCGACGCGCCGCTGGACGAGGCCAACGTGGGCCGTTTCTCAAGCCTGGTTCGCGAAATGAGCGAACACGTGCAATTCATCTTCATCAGCCACAACAAGGCCACCATGGAGGCCGCCACCCAGTTGTGTGGCGTGACCATGCGCGAGCCGGGTGTCTCGCGTCTGGTGCAGGTGGACCTGGCCGAAGCGGCTAAACTGGCAGGCGCAGCCTGAGGATCCCATGATGACCGTGCAACCCGTGCTCGCCTTTGCCTGGAACGCTGCTGTCGGTGTTCCGCTGTTGATCGTCGGCCTGATCGTACTGGCCCTGATCTGGCTATTCGGTCAGCCGAGAAAAGAGCAGGGCAAGCGGCGAACGGCCAGCGAAGGACATGGTCGCGAGCGGCGTGAGCCCACCGTCGGTGGCTCCAGCCTGGCGGACGATCCGTTCTTCCGTCAAGGCAATGAAGGCTCTGTCGAGAACAATCCTGCGGTCGCGCGCCCATTTCAAGGTGAACTTGATGTCGGTTTGCGCGAAGAACTGGAGCGCCTCGGCGCCACGCTTTCCGGTGAACAGGCGCAGGGCAGGCCCCGCCACCGGCTAGCCGGTCATGCCGCCTCGATCGTGGACGCTTTGCGTGCGCCTTCGGATACAGACCAGTCGCCGACGCCGCCGGTCGCCGGCAAGCCCCCGATATCGGCTCCGGCAGCACCAAGGCCGGCCCCTCGTTCGGATCTGGGGCGTCGCCCGGCACAGCTTCCCGTGGAGCGTATCGTCACCCTGTTCGTGGTGGCTCGCGAAGGAGGGCACTTCAATGGCGCAGATCTGGTCGTGGCCGCCGAGAAGGCCGGGCTTGAGTTCGGCGACATGGGCATTTACCACCGGCTGGTCGACGGAAAACGTGAGCTGGACCCTATCTTCAGTGTCGCCAACATGCTCAAACCAGGCAACTTCGACCTAGCGCGGCTGGATGCCTTGCGTACGCCCGGCGTCAGCTTCTTCATGACCTTGCCCACACCCATTCCGGCACTCGACGCCTGGGATGCCATGTTGCCTACTGCGCAGCGGCTGGCTGAACTGCTGGACGGTCAGGTACTCGATGAAGAACGCAATGCGCTCGGTCGCCAGGGTATCGCCCACATCCGCGACCAGTTGCGTGGGTGGGATCGCGATCACGAGGGCAAGGAAATCATCTTTGGGCGCTAAAGTAGAGGGGATGAGGTTCCATTCGATGCTGCCCTCGCTGCCAAAAAGCGCCTGGATATGCGGATACGTCGCCTGCGGGTCGGGCTTGGACAGCGAGAGATCTTTGATGTTACGGATGCGCGGCATGAGTTCGATACCGAGCAGGTGGGCGAGCCCGAATACCGGGAAATTCTGCGCCTGTGTATCGCCATGCACGGTATCAGGCCGGATATCCGAGCGGTTCTCGATGAGGCCATCGAGGATGTAGATCGCCTCATACGCGCCGCAAGGTATGAAGCGACTGAACAGTGCGATGTATTTGTCGGACACGTGGTAGTAGCCGATGCCACCGTAACCACCGTAACGGATGTGATATTCGGACAGGATGTTTTGCTCGTACACGCTCCATTTGGTGCCGTCGGCCGAGGCCGACCGACCCGTGCCCCAATAGCCGGGCAGCAAGTCGCCCATCCTCAAGACGCGCAGCATCCGCACCACCGACCACGGCACGCGGTTTCGCCCAGCATCCCAGTGCCGCACCGTGCGCAACGACACGCCGAGGTATTCGGCGCACGCCTTGCGGCTCAACAGGCAGCCGTGGCGCAGTTCCCGGAATTGCTCGGGAGACACATACCAGACCCGAACACGCCGACGAGCAGGCCTCATAGGCACCTTCACAATTTCGCATAATGTATATTATGTTAACTTGCATCCTAACACTGGCGATTGGCACAGTAATTGCTAGAACGCTCCGGAAACACAGGAGCTGCAATGCAATTTAAGTGGACGTTTGACCCGCACCGGCAGGAACTCCAAGCACCCAGCGGATGGAAAATCACGGTCCGGGAAATCGCCCAGGACCTACAGGACACTGCCAAATTGCTGGAACACTTAAGAAATGTATCTAATGAGTGGAATTGTTTAGTGTGGGCTACTCAAGGCCTTAAGCCTAGCAAGACCGACACTATTCCAATAATTTGGCTTTAGGTATAACCGTACAAGATATTGATTGTAAAGATATTTATTGTGCGATCAATCGCCATATTACAATCCGCTAAACGGGGTCGTGCCCAGAGTTGTACGTATTCGGCCAAGAATGATCCCGATGCCTCAAGGTTATTATCTGTCATTTGCGCAACAAAGCGTTTGAGATCGCCGAGAGCGCATCGGCAAGCTGCCTTGCCGTGTCCGGCGGTGGCAGGGGCAACTTGAGGCTGCATGCGCCTGTGGCTGGGTCGCGTTCGACCCAGGGGTGGGCGGTGGCCGCCCCATTTCCCAGCGTGCTCAATGCTGACATCAGTTCCACGCCGAACCGCAGCAGCCCGGACCAGGGTTCGGGGCTTGCATCCTGCGGCGCTGTTTCGGTGGCGGCGGTCTTTGGTCGGGTTCCGCCATCGCCGATGTTCGTGTCCGCGGTTGTGGCGTTTTTCATCAATTCGTCAGGCGCGGCAGCGACATTGACGGCCTCTTCCTGCAGGGCCATTGCCTCGCCCTCACCCATGCGGCCAGTGACGTTTTCCACGTCCTTCATGAAGCGGCCGAGACGTGAGCCTCCGAGCGAAATCTCGCCTGTACCGCCGTCGAGAATACCCGCCGACAGGGAGCGCTTGAAAGCCAGCACCGATAGCATGCCCTCCTCGATCGTTCCCTTGGCCACGTAGTTGACGACTTGTACGGGCTTGCGCTGTCCCATGCGATGGATACGCGCGATGCGCTGTTCAAGTACCGCCGGATTCCACGGCAGATCCATGTTCACCAGCGTCGAAGCATGTTGCAGGTTGAGCCCCGTGCTGCCCGCGTCGGTCGACAGGAATACGCGGCAGTGCGGATCGTCGCGGAAACGCTCCACCAGCGCCGGCCGCTTTTCCGATGGTATGCCGCCGTGAAAGCTGACATAACCGATACCCAGTTCCTTGAGCCGACGAATGACGATGTCATGCGTGCGCGTCCATTGGCTGAACACTACCGCTTTCGCTTCCGGCTGGACGAATAGACCTTCAAACAACGCCGCCAACTCGTCGGCCTTGACGCCGTGGTCGGTTTTCTGGTCCAGCAGATAGGTGCTGTTGCACGACATCCGCATGTTCTGCAAGGCGCAGGTGAGTCGTCGCTGGTCTTGGTCCGACAAAAACCTCATTTTACGCCAGCGCTGGACAATCCTGGTCACGATGTCCGCGTTCTCCTCATGATAGGCCGTCTGCATCTCGGTCATCGGCACCAGCAGGTTCTGGACGGTACGCTTCGGCAGCTGAAGCAGCACCTCGGATTTGCGCCGACGGAGCATGATCGGCGCCAGGGACTGGCCGATCTTCTCAAGGCTGGTGTAACCAGTCACACGTCCGGCTTCGTCCTTGAGCTGATGCTCATGCAGCAGCTTCCAGGTGGGTCCGAGGCGATGCTGGTCGACGAACTGGACGATGGAAATGAGTTCTTCCAGCTTGTTTTCCAGTGGTGTGCCCGTCAACACGACGGCATACGGACTGTCGATGCGCTTGAGTGCTTTCGCCGCGATGGTGTTCCAGTTCTTGATACGCTGCGCTTCGTCCACGATCACAAACTCCGGCGCCCATGCGGAGATCAGGTCAAGGTCGGATTTGAGCTTCTCGTAGTTGGTGATTTTGCAAAAATCCTCCCTGGCGTATTCGTTCCGTCTCTGGGCGAGGCTTCCGGCGACCACTCGCGACGCGCGGCCGGAGAAGCGAAGCATCTCACTCTGCCACTGATACTTGAGCGAGGTCGGGCATACTACGAGTACCTTCGACACACCGAAATGCCGCGCCAGAATCTCCGCTGCCGCAATCGCCTGAATGGTTTTGCCCAGGCCCATTTCGTCGCCGATCAATGCACGCCCGGCGCGCACTGCAAACAGCGCGCCTTCGGCTTGATAAGGGTAAAGCGGCACCTTGAGCAGTTTCTTCAGCAAAGGATCGGCAGCACCACGCGGAAACGTGTCGTCCAATGCCGAGGCACGATGCGATGCATCACGGCGGCCTGCAACGAAATCGAGCGCGTCGTCGCGAGCGCGCACTTCGTGGCCCGTCTTCGCCGCGCCAGCGAGGAAGCGTCCCAGTTCGTCGAAACGGGTTTCCGGTAACCGCCAACCATGGGACACGTCGAACAACGCCGCGGCGGTCTTCGCCACCTTCGCTGGACAATCCGTACCAGAGCGAAAATGGATAGTTCGCCCACCGTCGTTGCGTAGATACAGTTCCGAAAATGCACACTGGTAGCCACGGGCAAAAGCTGCCTTGGCACCGCGTTTCTTTACCAGTTGGGCCAGTATGAATTCAATATGTTTGCATGTACCCAATTCATTGGTCGCATAATCGGGACAGGTACAGAAGTTGTCGTCCGGTCGTGTTCCGCGGATGGCCACGCGATAATTGGATTTCGACTCCGGATTGCCAACACGAAACTCGGAGAAAAACGGTTCCGTCCCGAGATTCTCCAACTCGAACACCTGCTCACGCCCGAATTGCCGGCGTAAGCCGCGCTGCCAATCGGCAGGAGTCATGTGATCGGGGGCGCGCGTACGGGAAAGCTTCGGGGCTTTGGCCGTCGTGGCAATAGCGCGCTTGCGCTTCATGACTTCACTCCCGCTCGATGGTTTCCGAGGCTTTGAAACAGGCATAAATCCTCTATTTTCGAGAAATGTCAGCAGATTTTACACCGAACCCGAGGCCTTGTTCTGCTCGGCAATAGCCTTCTCCAGACGCTCTACCTTGCCGGTGAGCTCGTTGTTATGGCCGGGTCGGATGTCTGCCTTGATGACCAGACCGACGCGCGACCCATATGCGGCAACCGCATCAGTCGCCCGACGGATCACGTCAAAGACTTCGTCCCATTCGCCTTCGATGGTCGTGAACATCGAGTCGGTGCGATTGGGCAACCCTGAAGCACGAACCACTCTCACCGCGGCGGCCACCGCATCGTGCACGGAATCGTTCCCGCTTCCACCGTTTGGCCAGACAGAAAATGCTGCGAGCATGTCGATCCTCCGTTATTCGCGTCGTCCAGGAACAGGTGCCGCATTATGCGCCGATGGGGTTGAACGCGCAGTCCGGCAGCGGAACTGGTGCGGATCGAAATGATCAAAGTCCGCAGCGACAAAAGGCGACCACAGCACCGGCGCCGACTCGATACGCGCACCCCGTACCGTCGCATTGAGTCTGCGGCGGATGGTCTCTACATCTCCGGTATCACGCTATCATGCCACGACGTGACATCGCGGATTTGGGAAACAGCCGATCATGAGCAACCTGGTGGATGTCTTGCGCGCCGTCGTGGGAGAGCAACAGGTATTGACGGGCACGGATGCGGCGCCTTGTCTGACGGACTGGCGCGAACGCTACAGCGGCCGTGCACTGGCGGTGGTACGTCCCGGATCGACCGACGAGGTGGCCGCGGTAGTGCGCGCGTGCGCCCAAGCAGGCGTATCGATCGTGCCGCAGGGCGGCAATACCGGTCTGTGCGGCGGCGCCACGCCGGATGATTCCGGGCGAGCGGTGGTGCTGTCGCTGCAACGCTTGAACCGCGTCCGCAGCATGGATCTGGACAACGACACGATGGAGGTCGAGGCTGGCTGCGTGTTGCAGACAGTGCAGGAAGTCGCGTTCGACGCTGGCCGACTGTTCGCCTTGAGTCTGGGGTCAGAAGGCAGTTGCACGATCGGAGGCAACCTGGCCACCAATGCCGGCGGTACCCAGGTGCTGCGCTACGGTACGATGCGCGAGCTGACTCTCGGTCTTGAGGTCGTCACCGCCCAGGGCGATATCTGGCATGGCTTGCGCGCTCTGCGCAAGGACAACACCGGCTACGACTTGCGCGACCTATTCATCGGCAGCGAGGGCACACTCGGGATCATCACGACCGCCACGCTCAAGCTCCATCCGCTGCCGGTCGCGCGCTGCACCGCGCTGCTGGCGCTGTCGTCGATCGAGAACGCGATCGCCATGCTGACGCTGGCGCGCCATGGGTTCGGTCCCTCGCTCACCGGCTTCGAGTTGATGGCTGGCAACTGCCTTGAGGACGTGGCGCATTGTTTTCCCCAGCAACGTCTGCCGTTCGAGGGGGCTTCAGCGGCCCTGCCCTGGTACGCCCTGCTGGAACTGTCCGACACCGAAAGCGAGGCGCACGCACGCGAACGTTTCGAAAGCGTCCTGGCCGAGGCCATCGAGTCCGGTTGCGTGAAGGATGCGGTGATCGCCGGTTCGATGGCGCAAAGCAAGGCCTTGTGGCATCTGCGTGAGAGCATTCCTTTGGCTGAAAAGGCATCCGGTAAGAGCATCAAGCACGATGTGTCGATCCCGATGTCGCGCATGGCATTGTTTGTGCGGGACACCAACCGCGCCTTGCAGGAGGCTTTTCCCGGAATCCGTCATGTGATCTTTGGCCACCTCGGTGACGGCAATCTGCATTACAACGTGGCCCGTGGCGGCGACTGGACCGAGGCCGATCTGCTGGCCCGGCAGGATGCCGTGTTCACCCTGGTGCACGACAGGGTCCACGCCGTAGATGGGTCGATCAGCGCCGAGCATGGCGTGGGCCAGCTCAAGCGCGATGCGCTGGTGCGTTACAAGGGTGCCGTCGAGCTCGCCCTGATGAGGTCGCTCAAGCAGGCTCTGGATCCGCAGGGCATCATGAATCCGGGTAAGGTGCTGGCTGCTCTTGCCCATTGAGCATGGATCTCCAGGTCTTGCGCTGATGCGAACGTGATCAGACCTCGCAGATGCGGTGTGACAGGCGGCGTCCGCTGACGTACGCGAGCGCCTTCCAGGAGTTATTTGTGCGCAGGCAACCAGGGCTTGAGCGCGTATTCGGCCAGTTCCGGCCAGTGGCGGTTGGCGGCCGGATTTGCCGGGCTCGGGTGCGGCAGATAACGCACACCTGCCGCCGCACCCAGCAATGCTACGGCGTGCCGTTCGGCGTAACGCCCGATGCCGACTACGGTAGCTGGTGCGAGCACGCGGATGACCGCCGCAAGCGCACGGTCGCAGACCGCCGCCAGTGCGGCGGCGTCGCGTTGGCTCAGATGCTCCGGCGTCAGGTTGCGTCCATCCCGGATAAACAGCAGTGGGCAGTAATTCCACACAAAGAAGCGTTTGAAAAAATCCTCTGGCGAACCGAGGCGTGCCTCGGCCCAACGCCACAGCCGCGAGCCGCTGCCTTCGTTGCGGTGACAGGCCATGCCGAGGATTGGATACTTTGGGTGTTGCTCGGGAAGCACATCGCTGAGCGCTGTTTCGATGCCGAACCACTCGCGCACCATCACCACGTCGCCGAACGGCACGCCGGTTTGTGCCATGCCCCAGGGCCCGGGGTTCATACCCAACAACAGCACCCTCCCCCGCTTGCTGCCGTAACGTCGCAGGTATTCCCGATGGGCGGCCCAGGCATAGATCAGCGGGTTGTAGATGTGGCTGGGTGTGGTCAACGTCAAACCGGCCGCGTCATGCGCCAGTTTACGCGTGGTCTTGAGCAGGCTCGACGGAGTTTCGAGTTTGGTCATACGTATGGGATTCCACGCCAAAGTGCGATGCGCCGCAAGCCACACGATGATGCGGCGCCAAGCAATCGCGCTGGTGCCAGCGCCGGCGATGCGGACGGCTTGAACAGCACGACAATACTCGACAACTTGCACGATCAGTGCGGTTCAGAGCGCCTGGCACGAAAGAACTCGCGCAGCAGGCTGGCCGACTCCTTCGCCAGCAGACCACCGGCTACCTCGATGCGATGGTTGTGGCGCACGTCGACAAGTGTATCGAATACGCTGCCGGCGGCGCCGGTCTTGGGGTCCGCGGTTGCATACACCACACGGCCGAGGCGAGCGTGGATCATCGCCATCGCGCACATCGAGCACGGTTCCAGCGTGACGTAGAGCGTCGCACCCGACAGCCGGTGATTGGCCAGTTTCTCGCCGGCGGCGCGCATGGCCATCACCTCGGCGTGAGCGGTGGGATCGTGCAAGGTGATGTTGCGGTTCCAGCCCAGGCCCACGATCTCCCCGTTCTGCACCAGCACCGCCCCTACCGGCACCTCGTCCTCGGCATCACGCGCGTGGGCTGCCAGCTGCAGGGCCCGGCGCATGTACTGCACATCGGCATCCGAGAATTTGCTTGAGCTTGGCTGGATTTGTTCCGTCATTTCAATGGATTGGCGTAACAACATAAGAAAGCCAGCATGTTCTCGGCCTTCGAATGACGCCTGCAAGTGGTTGATTTTATTATTCCCACTCGATCGTAGCCGGCGGCTTGCTGCTTATATCGTAAACTACACGAGAAATACCACGTAATTCATTGATAATCCGGTTGGAAACCTTGTCAAGAAACTCATAGGGCAAGTGCGCCCAGTGCGCCGTCATGAAGTCGATGGTCTCCACCGCGCGCAGCGCAATCACCCATTCGTAGGCACGCGCATCGCCGACCACGCCGACCGACTTCACCGGCAGGAACACGGCGAACGCCTGGCTGGTGCGGTCGTACAGATCCGCCTTGCGCAGTTCGTCGATGAAGATCGCATCGGCGCGCGCCAGCAGTTCGGCGTATTCGCGCTTTACTTCGCCCAGGATGCGCACGCCCAAGCCCGGCCCCGGGAACGGATGACGATAGACCATCGTGCGCGGCAAGCCAAGTTCCACGCCGATCCGGCGCACCTCGTCCTTGAACAGCTCGCGCAGCGGCTCGACCAGCTTCAACTTCATGTGCGCCGGCAGGCCGCCCACGTTGTGATGGCTCTTTATGACATGGGCCTTGCCGGTCCTGCTGCCGGCCGATTCGATCACGTCGGGATAGATCGTGCCTTGCGCCAGCCACTTCACGCTGCCCCCGGCGACGATCAGCTTCTCCGATTCTTCGTCGAAGATCTCCACGAACAGGCCGCCGATGATCTTGCGCTTGGCTTCCGGATCGGCCACGCCTTCGAGTGCCTTGAAATAGCGGTCGGCGGCATCGACGCGGATCACCTTGACCCCCATGTGCTCGGCCATCGTGGCCATCACCTGGTCGCCTTCCTGCCAGCGCAGCAACCCGGTGTCGACGAACACGCAGGTCAGGCGGTCGCCGATCGCCTTGTACAGCAAGGCGGCAACCACGGACGAATCGACGCCGCCGGACAAGCCCAGCAATACGAGGTCCTCACCGACCTGCTCACGCACGCGGGTAATCTGGTCGTCGATGATGTTGGCGGCGGTCCACAGCGTGGCGCAGCCGCAGATATCGTTGATGAAGCGCTTGAGCAGCGCCCCGCCCTGCTTCGTATGCGTCACTTCCGGGTGGAACTGCACGCCGTACCAGCGCTTTTCCACGTTTTCCATCACGGCCACGGGAATGCGATCGGTGGTGCCAGTGACCACGAAGCCCGGCGGCACCGTGGCCACATGGTCACCATGGCTCATCCAGACATTGAGCCGGTGCGCGTCTGGATGATCGCTGAGTCCGTCGAAAAGCTGGCTGGCCGAGACGATGTCTACGCAGGCATGGCCGAACTCGCGGGCCTCGGCCGCTTCCGTAGCGCCACCGAGCTGCGCAGCCATGGTCTGCATGCCGTAGCAGATGCCGAGGATCGGCACGCCCGCAGCGAACACTGGCTGGGGCGCTTTTGGCGCTCCGGCAAGCGTAGTGGACTCCGGTCCGCCAGACAGGATGATGCCCTTGGCGCCGAACCCGGCGATCTCGGCCGGCTCGTGATCCCAGGCCCAGATTTCGCAATACACCCCGAGCTCGCGGATGCGCCGCGCAATCAGCTGCGTATACTGCGCGCCGAAGTCGAGTATCAGGATCTTGTCGCGCTGGAGGTTGGTCATGGGATGGCCGGGAATGGGGAATGGAGAATCGGGAATGGAAGAGCACAAGTGCTGCGCGGCCGGAATATATCGCGAGGCATGGAACAACGGGGCGTCGCTTTCAACGATTCCCCATTTCCGATTCCCGATTCCCGATCCTCAGGAATTCAGCCGGTAATTCGGCGCTTCCTTGGTGATCTGGATGTCGTGCGGGTGCGCTTCGGTGATACCGGCTGAGGTGACTTTCACAAACTGTGCCTTGTGCCGCACATCCTCGATGGTTGCCGCACCCAGATAACCCATCGACGCACGCAGACCGCCGATCAGTTGATGGATGATGTTGTGCAGCGGGCCGCGGAACGGCACGCGGCCTTCGATGCCTTCCGGCACCAGCTTGTCGGCATCGGCCTCGTCCTGGAAATAGCGATCCTTCGAACCGAGCTGCATCGCGCTGATCGATCCCATGCCACGGTAGCTCTTGTACGAACGGCCCTGGAACAGTTCGACTTCGCCCGGCGACTCCTCGGTGCCGGCAAACATCGAGCCGAGCATCACGGTGGACGCGCCTGCCGCCAGCGCCTTGGGGATGTCACCGGAATAGCGGATGCCGCCATCGGCGATCAGCGGAATTTCATCCTTGAGCGCGCTGGCCACCAGGTCGATCGCGGTGATCTGCGGCACGCCGACGCCGGCGACGACGCGCGTGGTGCAGATCGAGCCCGGACCCACGCCAACCTTCACCGCATCCGCGCCGACATCGAGCAGCGCACGCGCCGCTTCACCAGTGACGATGTTGCCGGCCACCACCTGCACCTGCGGGAAATGCTTCTTGACCCAGTCCACGCGGTCGATCACACCCTGCGAATGCCCGTGCGCCGTGTCCACCACCAGCACATCGACCCCGGCATCGACCAGCGCTGCGACACGCTGCTCGGTGTCGCCGCCTACGCTCACCGCCGCACCGACCAGCAGTGCCTCATGCTGATCCTTGGCGGCATGCGGGTTGTCGCGCGCCTTCTGGATGTCCTTGACCGTGATCAAGCCGCGCAGCTGGAATGCGTCGTTGACCACCAGCACCTTCTCGATACGATGCTTGTGCAAGAGCAGCATCACGTCGTCCTGGCTGGCGCCTTCTTTCACGGTCACCAGCTTGTCCTGGCGCGTCATGATATTGCGCACCGGATCGTCGTGCTTGCGTTCAAAGCGCAGATCGCGGCTGGTGACGATGCCGACCAGCCGGTTGCCTTCCACCACCGGCACGCCGGAGATGTTGTGCGCATGGGTCAGCCGCAGCACTTCGCTGATCGAGGTATCCGGGCCCACCGTGATCGGGCTGCGGATCACGCCGGCCTCGAACTTCTTGACCAGCCGCACTTCGGCGGCCTGCTGTTCAGCCGTCATGTTCTTGTGGATGATGCCGATGCCGCCGTTCTGGGCCATGGTGATGGCGAGGCGCGCTTCGGTCACAGTGTCCATCGCGGCGGAGACGATCGGAATGTTGAGGCGCAAGTTGCGAGTGAACCGCGCGGAGGTATCAACGTCGCGCGGCAATACGATGGAATGGCCCGGAACCAGGTAAACATCGTCGTAGGTCAGAGCCTCGGCGAGAATGCGCATGGAAAAGTCCCGCTGCAAAGAGAGAATTATACGCGCTGGGCCGCAAGCCTCGCCAGATGGTCGGCGTCGCGTGCCAGCGGCTCAGTCGTTCGGCAGCGCCTTGGCACGGGCTTCGGCGGCTTCCAGTGTGTTCTCCATCAAGGTGGCCACCGTCATCGGGCCCACGCCACCGGGCACCGGCGTGATCCAGCTCGCCCGTTCGGCGGCCGGCTCAAACTCCACGTCGCCGACCAGGCGGCCATCGTCCAGGCGGTTGATGCCCACATCGATCACCACCGCTCCAGGCTTGATCCATTCGCCGTGAACCAGTCCGGGCTTGCCGGCGGCGACAATCACGATATCGGCCTGGCGCACGAAATTCCCCAGGTCGCGGGTGAAGCGGTGGCATGCGGTGGTCGTGCAACCGGCGATCATCAACTCCAGCACCAGTGGACGCCCCACGTGGTTGGATACGCCCACCACTACCGCATGCTGGCCCCGCACCGGGCGATCCGTATGCCCGAGCAGGGTCATTACACCGCGAGGAGTGCACGGGCGCAGGCCGAACCGACGCAGCGCCAGCCGACCCACGTTGATCGCCTGGAAACCGTCCACATCCTTGTCCGGGTCGATGCGGTCGACCAGCGCCTCCTCGTCAATATGCGCGGGCAGCGGCGACTGCACCAGGATGCCGTGCACGTCTGGATCGGCATTGAGGCGATCGATCAGCGTGAACAGCTCGGCCTGAGTGGTGTCGGCGGGTAGATCGTGACTGAACGAGCGAAAACCGACTTGATGGCAAGCCTTGCGCTTGTTGCGCACATATACCGCCGAGGCGGCATCGTTGCCGACCAACACCACCGCCAGGCCGGGCGCGGGTGATCCCTGCGCCACTCGCGCGGCAACCCGGAGGCGCAATTGGCCCAGCAGTTCCTGTGCGATGCGTTTGCCGTCGAGTATGCGTGCGTTCATGTTGATGCCTGCTGGTTGAGGATGTTTTCTGATCTATTCAACGCAGGCCCAAGCGATTGAAAAAAATGATGAAGGGTGAGGTCGAGCAGGCCTGCATGTGGCAGCGCGCGGCTTGCCAGGGCGGCCAGTCTCGGCCGCGCCACGCACTTCCACCCACGAACTCTCTGGACATCATGCCGCCTGGCTGAACGAAATTTCACCCTCACCGAAGGCGATTCAGCGTCTGCGGGCAAGGGGACCGGCGTGTATCGGCGTCGCCGTTTCAGTGGGGGCCTCTGTCGCATGCCATGGGCGTCCCGATTTCTGTTCGATGTATTCCCGGATCAGCCGCCGCACGACCTGCGACGGCGTGGTGTCTTCTCCTGCGCACAAGTGCTCAAAAACGGCCTTCTTGCGCGGGTCGATCAGAATGGTCAGCCGAGCGGTGTGCTTTTCAATGGGCATGGGTCGGGAGTCTGGTTTCACTGGACGCAACTTCCTGGGTTGAAAGGGCTGCATTCTTCCGCGGAACAATCAATGTGGACCAACGTGCGGCACGAATTTTTAGTGACATTTGAGTTCCATCAGCCTTACACTTGGCACGTTTTCAATGGTAATCCTATTATCATGATTAGCCCAGCCCTCTGCGCTTTGCCACCTCCCCGCACCCCGGCCGTCGCGGTGCCAGGCAGCGTGGCAAAGCAGCAGCGACGAATCCGCCTGCCGCCCCCCCGCCCATGACGATTCTGCTCGATTTGGTAGTGGCCTGGCTCGTGCTGGGACTGGCCGGGTTGCTGCGTTCCCACCGCATCGGCTGGGTGGCCTACACCTTGTTCCCCGCGGGTGCGCTGGTCGCCCTGGGCATCGCTGCCGTGGGTTTTTCCGCGCTCACCAACGGCTTTGTGGTGGAACGTGCGGTGCTTCCGCTGGGCTTGCCGGACCTGCCGTTTCACGTTCGCCTCGACGCGCTTTCCGGGTGCTTTTTGCTGCTGCTGGGCGCCGTAGGCGCCGGCATCTCGGTGTTTGCGGCAGGCTATTTTCGTGTAGGCGAAGGTACCGCGCCGGGCTTGCTCTGTCTGCAGTACCACACGTTTCTGGCCAGCATGGCGATGGTCATCCTCGCCGACGATGCCTACCTGTTCATGGTGGCCTGGGAGACGATGGCGCTCAGTTCGTACTTCCTGGTGACCACGCAGCACCGCATCCCGGAGATCCAGAGCGCTGGTTTTCTCTATCTGTTGATAGCGCACGTGGGGGCGCTCGCGCTGCTGTTGTGTTTTGGCGTGTTGCACGGTGGCAGTTGGCTGATGACGTTCGACGCGATGCGTGGCGCCACGCTCTCGCCGGCGTGGGCCGGGGTGGCGTTCGGATTGGCATTGTTCGGTTTTGGCGCCAAGGCCGGTTTGGTGCCCTTGCACGTGTGGTTGCCCGAGGCCCATCCGGCCGCACCGTCGCCGGTATCGGCGATGATGAGCGGGCTGATGCTGAAGGTGGCGATCTACGGGCTGCTGCGCGTCAGTTTCGATCTGCTCCATGATGGTCCGTGGTGGTGGGGCATGTTGACCTTGGTGCTGGGGCTGGGCACCGGCTTGTTCGGTGCTGTCTTCGCCGCCGTGCAGACCGACATGAAGCGGTTGCTGGCCTATTCCTCCATCGAGAATATCGGCCTGATCGTGGCGGCGATCGGCCTGGCGATGTTGGCCTACGCATTTGATATGCGTCTGCTGGCGGCGCTGGCCCTGGCGGCGGCCTTGCTGCATACATTCAATCACGCGCTGTTCAAGAGTCTGCTGTTTCTCGCCACCGGATCCGTGCTGCATGCCACCCATGAGCGCAGCCTGGGCAAACTGGGCGGCCTGATCCGGCGCATGCCCTGGGTCGCCACGCTGGCGCTTATCGGGACCCTGGCGCTCGCCGGCTTGCCGCCGCTCAACGGTTTCGTCTCCGAGTGGCTGCTGTTGCAGGCGTTTTTGACGACGCCCTCCATCCCGCACGCGTTCATCAACATGATCGTGCCGCTGGGAGCCGCGGTGGTGGTCCTGACCGCGGCGCTGGCCGGCTACGTGATGGTCAAGTTCTATGGTGTGGTCTTTTTGGGCCAGCCGCGTGAACCGTCGTTGATGCAGGCCCAGGATGCTGGCTGGCTCGAACGGATTGGACTCGCCTGGCTGGCCCTGGGCTGCATCCTCATCGGCGTGTTCCCGCAAGCGGCGCTGGATCTCGTCGCCGCCGTGACCCGTACCTTGGTCGGGAGCGAGGTCCAGCGTGGTCCCGCACCTTGGTGGATCGCCCCGGTGGCACGGATGCAGGCCTCTTACAGTGGTCTGTGGCTGCTGCTGGGCATGGCCGGCGTGATCGCGGTGATGTTCGTGCTGGTGCGGCGGATGTACCACGGTCGCATGCGCCGCACGCCACCATGGAACTGCGGCTATCCCGCGTTGACTCCGCGCATGCAGGACACTGCCGAGGGGTTTGGCCAGCCGATTCGGCACATGTTCGGGCCATTCTTTCGCATGCAGCGCGAACTGCCCGCGCCGGATGACCTCGCGCCCCGTTACCGCATCCAGATCGACGATCGGTTCTGGCATGGACTCTATCTGCCACTCGCCCGTGCCACCGGCTGGCTGGCCGACGCGCTTTCCGTGTTTCAGCGTGGACGTTTGGCCATCTATTTATTGTACAGCTTCCTGACCCTGATCGTGTTGCTGGTATTCGTCCTGTGAACGCATTCGCATTCCTCGGCCAATTGGCTGGCGTGGTGCTTGTCGTCGCGTTGGCGCCGGTGTTGGCGGGCTGGGTCGCGCAATGCCGGGCCTGGCTGCAGAATCGGTCGGCACCGCCCTTGCTGCAGCCCTACCGGAGCGTGCGCAAACTGTTCCGCAAGGACGCGGCGCTGGCCACGTACGCCTCGCCGTTGTTCCGCGCCGCGCCCTACGTCGTGTTTGCCGCCATGGCCATGGCGGCGGCGATCATCCCCTCGGTGACTACCGATCTGCCGATGGCCCGCGTGGCCGACGCGATCGCGCTGGTCGGCCTGTTCGCGACCGCGCGCGTGTTCATCGCCCTGGCGGCGATGGATATCGGCTCGGTCTTCGGCAGCATGGGCGCACGACGCGAAATGATGATCGGCTTTCTCGCCGAGCCAGCCTTGCTGATGGTGTTGTTCAACGTGTTTCTGATGTTCGGCAGCACGGCGCTGCCGACGGTCGTGGAAGGCTCGCTGAGTATGTCCGGGCTCGTACTGCACCCGAGCCTGGCCTTCGCTGGCGTTGCCTTCGTGATGGTGCTGCTCGCGGAAAACGCCCGCATTCCGATCGACAACCCGGGCACGCACCTCGAAGTGACCATGATCCATGAAGCCATGGTGCTGGAGTATTCGGCACGCCATCTGGCCCTCATCGAATGGGCGTCATGGCTGAAGTTGCTCAACTACGCATGCATCGGCTTCGCCCTGTTCGTGCCCTGGGGGATCGCCCCGCATAAGGCGGGCCCGCTGGTGCTCCTGCTGGCGGTGGCGCTGCTGGTGATCAAGCTGGCCGTGGCCGGCGCCGTACTGGCGGTGATCGAAACGGTCTCGGCGAAGCTGCGCATCTTCCGTGCACCGGAGTTCCTGAGCATGGCGTTCCTGCTGGCCGTGCTGGGCCTGCTCGTCCACCTGTTGCTGCAATCCTGAATCATGCCTTCACTGACCCTTGCCGCCCAGCTGTTGCATGTCCTGGCCGCCGGCCTGCTGATGATCTCCTTCGCCATGCTCGCGCAACGGCGTACGCGGCGTCTGATTGTTTTACTGGCTTGGCAGGGCACCGTGCTGACCGCCTCCACGCTGTTGGTAGCCACCACCGCGCATTTGCCGCACCTGTACTACTCGGCCGCGCTGACCCTGGTCGAAAAGGTCTTTCTGATGCCGTGGATCCTGCTACGGCTGATGCGCCGCCTCGGCATCGAGGGTGACAGCGATCCGTTGGTGAATATTCCGTCCATGATGCTGGTGGGACTGGGCCTGGTGATCTTTGCCTTCGGGCTGGCCCAACCGATCAGCTCGCTGGCCACCACGGTGACCCGGCAGACCCTGGGCATCGCCATGGCCGTCATCCTGCTCGCCTTTTTGATGATGATTGCGCGGCACAAGGCGGTGACCCAGGTGATCGGCTTCCTGGCGATGGAGAACGGCCTGTTCTTCGCCGCCACCAGCACGACCTATGGCATGCCGATGGTGATCGAGCTGGGTATCGCGCTGGATCTGCTGGTCGGCGTGTTCATCTTCGGCATCTTTTTCTTCCAGATCCGCGAGCAGTTCGACAGCCTCGACCTGCATCAGCTCGAAGCACTCAAGGAGGACTGACGTGGAGCTTGTGCTGGTACTGGCCATCCCCGTGGCGGGTGCAATCCTGCTGGCCCTTTTCGGTGCGCGGCGATCCGCCGCCGAAATAAATGTTGCGGTCAGCTTGGCCACGCTGATCGCTGCCGCGGCCCTGGTGGTGCGCATCATCGGCGAGGGCTCGATGACGGTGGCCCACGAGCAGTTCTTCGTCGATCCGTTCAACGTGTTCCTGATTGCGCTGACCGCGCTGGTCGGCTTCACCACGGCGGTGTTCTCGCGCCCCTATATGCGCATCGAGGAAGAACACGGGCGGCTCAACGCCCAGCGCCTGCGGCTGTACCACAGCATGTATCAGTTGTTCATGGCCGCGATGCTGGTGGCACTGTCGACCAACAACATGGGGTTGCTGTGGGTGGCGATGGAGGCGGCGACGCTGTCCACGGTGCTGCTGGTGTCGTTGTATCGCACCCGCGCCAGCATCGAGGCGGCGTGGAAATACTTCATCCTGTGCGGCGTCGGCATCGCGCTGGCTCTGTTCGGCACCATCCTGCTGTATTTCGCGGCGGAGCGGGTGCTCGGCAGCGAGGGCATGAGCGCGCTGCTGTGGACGCACCTCAATGCGGTGAAGGGCCGGCTCGATCCGACCGTGATCAGCCTGGCCTTCGTGTTTTTACTGGTCGGCTACGGCACCAAGGTCGGCCTTGCCCCGTTGCACAACTGGTTGCCCGATGCCCATGCCGAGGGCCCGACGCCGGTTTCAGCGGTGTTGTCGGGGTTGCTGCTCAACGTGGCAATGTATGCCGTGGTTCGCTGCAAGATTCTCGCCGTCGGCGCGATGCACTCGGCACTGCCCGGACGCATGCTGATGGCGTTCGGCTTGTTCTCGACGGTGCTGGCGGCGTTCCTGCTGTGGCGTCAGCGCGACATCAAACGCCTGTTCGGCTACTCCTCGATCGAGCACATGGGCATCATCACGTTCGCGTTCGGCATGGGCGGGCCGCTGGCAAACTTCGCCGCGCTGCTGCACATGACGGTGCACTCGTTGACCAAGTCGGCGATCTTCTTCACCGCCGGCCATGCCTCGCAAATCGCGGGCACACAGCGTATCGACGGTATCCGCGGCTTGCTGGCGGTGAGTCCCACCGTCGGCTGGGGCCTGATGCTGGGCTCGCTGGCGATACTCGGCATGCCACCGTTCGGCGTGTTTACCAGCGAATACCTGATTCTGATCACGGCGATGCGCGACCACCCGTGGGCGACACCGTTCCTGCTCGTCGCCCTGGCCGTGGCATTCGCCGCGATCTTCGCCAAGGTCCAGCCGATGGTGTTCGGCGAAACTGATGCGCAGCGCTTGCCGCATCCGCCCGCGCTGGTGCCGGTATTTGTCCACATGGCGCTGGTGCTGATGCTCGGCCTGTACATGCCGCCTGCGCTCGCCGGATGGTATCGGCTTGCCGCGAGCCTGATCGGATGAATCCCATGTGGCCTGACTTTCTCGACACCGAACGTGTGCGCTTGCCCTCCAACGTGGCGGCCTGCCGCGTGCAGGTCGATGCCGAGCGCTGGTGCCAGGGCGCCGATGCGATGCGTGCGGCTGGCGCGGACCTGCTGTCGCTGTGGGGTAGCGATGATCGTGACCGCGATCAGTGCCTGCGCGTCCACGCGGCCTATCTGCTGCACGATCGCGTAGTCCTGCTCGAACACGCGATGTCCGCCGGGCAGGCGATCTACCCCTCGCTGGCCACGCGCTTTCCGGTGGCCGGGCGGCTGCAGCGCGCAACCTACGATCTACTCGGCATCCGCGCCGACGGTGGCGATACGCGACCGTGGCTGCGCCACGGCGGCTGGCCGGAAGACGTCTTTCCGTTGCGCCGCGATGTCGAGGCGACGCAGACCTGGCCGGTGACCAGCGCACCGTATCCGTTCATTCCGGTCAGCGGTGAAGGCGTGCATGAAATGACCGCCGGGCCGGTGCATGCCGGTACCATCGAGCCGGGGCGGTTCCAGCTGGCCGTGGTGGGCGAAAAGGTGCTGCGCCTGGAGGTTCGCCTCGGCTACACGCACAAGGGCATCGCCAAGCGTTTCGAGGCACTGGCCCAGCGCGACGCCCATCGCCTGGCCGCCCATATCTGCGGCGATTCGACCGTGGCTTTCAGCTGGGCGTACTGCGCCGCGCTGGAATCGATCACCGCCAGCACGCCCTCGCCCCGCGCCATCGTACTGCGTGCGCTGGCGCTCGAACGCGAGCGCATCGCCAATCATCTGGGCGATCTCGGCGGGCTGGCCAACGATGCCGGCTTTGCCTTCGGCCAGACCCAATTCTCCAGCCTGAAAGAACAACTCTTGCGGCGCAACGCGGAGCTGTTCGGCCAGCGCTACCTGTTCGATTTCGTGGTCCCCGGCGGCGTGGCCGGCGACCTGCCGGCACGCGCACTGCCAGGCATGCTCGACGAGATCGAGACACTGGAACGTGCGGTACGCGACCTGCGCGGGATCTACGCCCGACACGAGGGCCTGCAGGATCGTTTCCTCGGTTCCGGCCGGCTGACCCCCGCCCAGGCTGCCGCACTGGGCGCGATCGGCCTGGCCGGGCGTGCCTCCGGCATCGCCCGCGACCTGCGCGTGGACCAGCCATGGCCGCCATACGATCGTTCGCCGCCGGTGCTGGCCACGAGCAGCGCAGGCGATGTGGCGGCCCGCGTGCAGGTACGCTTCGAGGAGACGCTGGAGTCGCTGCGACTGTGCCGGCAATGGCTGCAAGCGCTGCCGACCGGTCCGCTTGTCGTCGACGTGCCGCTGGCCCCCGCCGGTCAGCTCGGGATCGGCCTGATCGAAGGCTGGCGCGGTCCGCTCATGCTGGCGCTGGAAACCGGCGCCGCGGGCGGCATCCGGCGCTGCCGGGCGCATGATCCCTCGTGGCAGAACTGGCCGCTGCTCGAAGTCGCCATCCTGGGCAACATCGTTGCGGACTTCCCGCTGATCAACAAGTCATTCAACCTTTCCTACAGCGGACACGACGGGTAAGCGGGCATGTTCGATATCCTTTCACGCATCCTACGTGTCGGCCGTCTCAGCGAAGCGCTGCCGGCGCCCAATCCAGCCGGGCCCGAACTCACCACGATCCAGCGTGAGCTGCACGCCGTGTTCGGGCGCGCCTTGTGCATTCGCCATGTCGATGCCGGCTCCTGCAATGGCTGTGAGCTCGAAATCCACGCGCTCAGCACCGCGTACTACAACCTGGAAGGCGCCGGTGTCCGGTTTGTGGCCAGTCCTCGCCACGCCGATCTGTTGCTGGTCACCGGACCGGTGTCGGTCAACATGGAAGAGGCGCTCAAACTTACCTATGCTGCGATGCCCGAACCCAAGTGGGTGCTGGCCGTGGGCGACTGCGGCGGGTGTGGCGGGGTCTTCGGTGCCAACTACGCCACGCGTGGCCCGATCAGCGATGTCATTCCCGTTGATGCCGTGGTCGGCGGTTGTCCGCCCAGCCCGCTGGCCATTCTGCAGGGGCTCGTGCAGATCACCCGGCATCTTGCTGCGTGAACCGGCAAGGAAGTTTCGCCGCGGCGCGAAGCTCTGTGGACGCTTCGAAGCGATCGCCCGGCGAATGGACGTTCGAAGGGCGCCACCGCGTCAGGCTCGACTACTCAAGACTTCACCGAGAAGTCGCCGGCGCCGCACCCTGGCTCAGCGCGTGCGCTTGATCAGTTCGCTGAGCCGGCGGCGCGCCTTGTGCTCCTGTTCCCTAGTCAACACTTTCTTGCGTCCTGCGTAAGGGTTCTCGCCCTCGCGGAAGGCAATGCGGATCGGCGTACCTTCCAGCTTGTAGCGCTTGCGGAAGAAGTTCTCCAGATAGCGCTGGTAGGCCGGCGCAATGTGCTTGGTGCGGGTGCCATGGATCACGATGGTCGGCGGATTGGTACCGCCCGGGTGCGCGAAACGCAGCTTCGGCGCGTGCCCATTGACCAGCGGCGGCTGGTAGCTCTCGTAGGCCTTTTCCAGGGTCTTGGTCAGGTCGGAGGACACCAGCACCTTGGTCGCCGAAGCATGCGCACGCACCACCGCGCGCAGCAGTTCACGCAAGCCCGAACCGTGCAGTGCGGAGATGTGCACCTGTTTGGCCCAGTTGACGAAGACCAGCTTGCGATCAAGTGCACGCAGGCACTGGTCGCGCTGGTAGGCATCCAGACCATCCCACTTGTTGAGCGCGATCACCAGCGCCCTGCCCGCGTCGATCGCATGGCCAATCAGGGTAAGGTCCTGGTCGGCCAGGTTCTCGCGGGCGTCGATCATCACCACCACCACCTGGGCGGCGTCGATCGACTGCAGCGTCTTGATCACGCTGAACTTCTCGACGGCCTCCTCGACCCGCGCCTTGCGCCGGATACCGGCGGTGTCGATCAGCGTGTAGCGTTTGCCGTCGCGTTCCAGCGGGACCCGGATCGGATCGCGGGTGGTGCCGGCCACGTCGGAGACGATCAGCCGCTCTTCGCCCAGCAGGCGATTGATCAGGGTCGACTTGCCCGCATTCGGCCGGCCGACGATGGCCACGCGGATGCTGCCATCCTCGTTCGCCGCGTCGCCTGCGGTGTCTTCATCGGGCGGCAACAAGGGCAACACGACCTGGATCAGCTCGTCGGTGCCGCGGCTATGCGCGGCGGACAGCGGCAAGGTGGCGGCGATACCGAACGCCGCGAACTCCGCCAGCGCTGCCTGCTCGTCCAGGCCATCGGTCTTGTTGACCACCACGACGATCGGCTTGCCGCTGCGACGCAGCTCGGCCAGGATCACGTGGTCCTGCGGCAGCAACCCGTCGCGCGCATCGACCACGAAGACCAGCACCTGCGCTTCTTCGATCGCCAGGCGCACCTGTTTCGCGGTGAGTACGTCGATGGTCTCTTCGATCCCGGACAAGCCGCCGGTGTCGATGACCAGGAACGGGCGCTCGCCACCGTGGCAGGCACCGTAATGGCGGTCACGGGTGACCCCGGGTATGTCGGCCACTAGCGCGTCGCGGCTGCGCGTGAGCACGTTGAACAGGGTCGATTTGCCGACATTCGGACGACCGACCAACGCGACGACGGGCAGCATGATGGTAACTTCGTTCCGGCAATCAGGGCGAGGACAGGCGATAGGCGCCGATGTGGCCCTTCACGTCCTCGACGTAGACCGTGTCGCCAACCACCAGCGGCTGCGCGCGGATCGCCTTCTTGGACAGCCGTTCGCGTGCGGCGAGCGCGCCGTCGCCGGTCTGCAGCCAATGCACATAGCCTTCCATGTCGCCGACTACCACGTAGTTGCCCTGCACCGCCGGACCCGTAAGCCAGCGATATTTGAGCGAACTGTTCTTCCACATGTCGGCACCGGCGTTCTTGTCGAACGCCCACACCTGCGAATTGTCATCGACCCCGAAGATGCTGTTGTCCTTGATCGCCAGCGAGGTGTAGGTGGAGAACGGGTGCGCCCAGAGCGGACGCCCGCTGGGTCCATCGACCGCGGTCAGGTTGCCATGATAGGCTGCGGCATACAGCGTGCTGCCATCGAGCAGGATGCCACCATCGGCGTCGTCCAGTCGATCGATATCCGTGCGGCCTTCACCACTGGCCAGACGCTGCTCCCAAAGCTTCACACCGTTGTCCAGGCGCAGCGCCACCAGCTGGCCGTCATCGCTGCCGAAGAACACGACGCCATTGGCGACCAGCAGCGGGCCATTGCCGCGCACGCTCAGCAGCGGCACGCTGCCTTGGTCATACACCCAGCGGCGCTCGCCGGTGGCCGCGTTAAGCGAGTAGATCCGGCCATTACTGCCGCGCACGATGACCTCATCCCCGACGATCACCGGCGAAGTGAGCACCTGGGTATCCAGTTCTGCTTCCCAGCGCGGGCTGCCGTCCTTGGCGTTGACGCCATAGACGTGGCCATCCAGCGTGCCGACGGCGAGCAGGTCGCCGCTGACCACCGGACCGCCAGCATACAAGGCGTCCTTGCGCTTCTTGTCGCCCCAGCCGAACCAGCCATGGGTGCGCGAGCTCTTTGACCACAAGGTCTTGCCGCTGGTCGCATCAATCGCCGCCAGCTTGCCATCCGTGCTGTCGGCGTAGAGCACGCCGCCGGCCACGGTCGGGCGCAGCCGCACACCGCTTTCGCCGGCGCCATCACCCAGCCGCGTGTGCCACAGGCGGGTGACCTGCGCAGTCGGCTTGAAATCCTTTGCCAGCGGTGTCGGCGGCTGGACGTTTTCCTTCTTGAACGAATGGCAACCGGTGAGGGCGACCAGTGAAGCCAGTGTAATCAACAGAAATCTTTTCATGCACCCTGCTTCCCGGCCACGGCCAGATCATCGAGTTTCATCTGCACGGCACCGCGTTGCGGCGCATCCTCGCTCAGTACTGACATGGCCGTTTGATAGGCCTTGCGTGCATCGTCCAGGCGTCCAAGCTTGACCAGCGCATCGCCGCGGAGTTCCTGTGCCAGCCCGTGGAAGCTGTCGGCCGGTATCCGATCGAGCGTAGCCAACGCAGGCTTCGCCTCGTTGCGGGCCAGCTGTACGTGTGCGATCCGCAGCAGCGTCAGCGACTTCAACGGCCCCTCTGTAGCGTGGCTCTCCGCCCACTGCAGCGACGCCTCGGCCTTGTCCAACTGCTTGTCCTGCACCTGTTGCTTGGCGCGATCGCTGACTGCGAACGCCGCGTACGGCGATTTTGCGTAATCCTTCATCAACTGGTCGATCGCCTGGACGGCGACATCCGCGTTGCCCGACAATCGGGCGATCAGCGCCTGCTGGTAGAGCTGCGATGCAACACTTTCATTGCGAACCTGATGACTGCGCCACTGCTGCCAACCAAAAATGCCGACCAGGCCGATGAGCACGCCGACGATGATAGAGACGCCGTTCTCACGCAGCCATTTTTGCACCAACTCGCTCTGTTCGTACTGGTCGTATTCTTCAAATGCCATGCAATCACCGTTCAAGAGGCTGCGCACCCGCAAGCGCGGTGCAGCGCGGTAAACAAAAGGGTGTATGGAGCTTGCCCGCATCGTTGCCGGACAGGCAGTGAGCAAGCATAACCGAAATGGGCCGTGCCGAGCGGTCCGCTACGCGATCACAGACCGGCAGCGGAGGCCTTGCCGTCCTGCAGTTGCAGGCGGAAATGGGCCACGTTGGCGTGCCGGAAATCCTCCAACCCAACCGACTGACCGTCGATCTCCACCTGTGCGCCACTGACATTGCCGATGCGCACGTCGAGCGGCTGGTCGCTGTGATAGGTCTTGTGCGTGCCGGTCGGCAACAGGCCATATTCCAGACGCGTTCCATCGGCCTGGACCACCTCGACCCAACTGGCTGCGGTAAGCGTCAGGCCCAGACTGTGGCTACCGCGACCGGCGTCGACCGCAGTCGCGGCCGGCTTGGCCAATACCAGGCTGTTGTCGCCGGACAGGTTCGGAAACGGCGCCATCGATGCCATCAGCGGCTGATCCGAGTCAGCCACGGGGGTCGCGACGGGTGGCGGCGACGCCAACGCGTGGTTGTCGGCCACGCTCTGCCCGGAGCTGCCCCGCGCATCCTGCTGCGCCACCGGCGTGGCATCCAGCGGAGCCAGATGGCTGAGGTCGCGATCGAGCGTGCTGCGCACGCCGAACCAGACTGTTGGCACCGCGATCACCAGGGTCAGCACGAGATAGGTAGCCGCGGTGGCGTACCGATCAAGCAGGAAGCGTGAGTGCGAAATGCCGCCGGTAGCTACCAGCGGCGCCTCGATCTGGCGGATGCGATCCACTTCCACCTGAATGGACGCGTCGTTGATGCCGAGGTAACGCCCGTATGTGGTGATGTAGCTACCCAGATAAATCTTTGAATCGATGCCATCATGCTGATCTCGTTCGAGTTTTCGCAATATCCGGGTAGGTAGCTTCAATGTGCTGGCGCAGCTTTCCAGGTCCAGCCCACGGGCTTCGCGTGCCGCGCACAGGCGGCTGCCAAAACTCGGCTGATGGGTCTCGCCGGAAGCTGTATTCCGGTCGCTTGGAGGGTCGCCGAACAGCTCGGGGTTGCTCGGTGCCTGCTCGGGTATATCAGACTGGATCGACATCATGGGTTGCTGGCAGATTCAAGGGTGTGCGCCTGTCCCGAGTCCGGGAACTGGCTGAGCAATCGCTTGCTGTAATTTCGGGCTCCCTCCGGGTTGCCCATGCTTGTTTCGATATCGTGACCCAGCTTGAGCGAAGCGGCAGTCGGCTTGCCCAGCGCGTCGAAACGCTGCAGGAAAGCCCTTGCGCGAAACGCATCCTTCGCCTGGTACGACAGGTTCGCGAGTTGGAAGAGTGCCTCGCCATCTTTTGGATTTCGCGCGATGGCGTCACGGAAATCAGCTTCAGCCCTGGTTTTGTCGCCAGCACGCAACTGACAAACGCCGGCGTTGGTCAATGCCACGCCGGGGGTGGCGTAGAACGGGTCGGTGACTGCCTTGCGGAAATAGGTCTCGCCCTCGGCATACTTGCCGATGGAGCAGAGGAACTGGCCGAGATTGTTGTTCGGGTCGCCCTTGTTCGGCTCAAGCGCAACCGCCTTGCGGTAGTTGGCTTCCGCCTGCGCCGACTGTCCGATACGTTCGTAAATGTAGGCAATGACCGTACGCGCAGGGGCATAGTTTGGGTCGTACTTGACCGCCATCTGCACCTTGGCCAGGGCCGTTTGCAGGTCGCCCAAGGTCAGGTAATGCTGCGCCAGTTCCGTATGAACGCGGGCGGCGTCCTTGGCCTGCTCAGCCCTGCTTTCCTGTGGCAATGGTTTGCCCAGTGTGCCGCTGTTGGTGTGCGTGGTGATACAACCGGCCAGCGGCAGCAGCAGGCAGAGCATCAAGGCCCGGTCAAATCGCATGCAAAGCTTCCTGTTCCTGGCGTTTGCGCAGATCGGCGCTACGCCGGGTGCGGTCGGCCACCTGCCCGGCAAGTTGACCACAGGCCGCATCGATATCGTCGCCCCGGGTACGCCGCAGCATGGTCAGCACGCCCGCATTGAGCAACTGCGTCTGGAAATTGTGGATCACATTCGCCCCGGAACGCTCGTAGCGCGTTCCAGGAAAGGGATTGAACGGAATCAGGTTGACCTTGCAGGTGGGCAGCTTGCGCATCAGCTTGATCAGCTGCCGGGCGTGCTCGAGCTGGTCGTTGATGCCCTTCATCAAGGTGTATTCGAAGGTGATCGAGGTGCGTGGCTTGCGTGCGATCCAGCGCTGGCAGGCGGCCAGCAGCTCGGCGATCGGGTAGCGCTTGTTGATCGGCATCAGCTCGGTGCGCAGATCATCATTGGCGGCGTGCAACGAAACCGCCAGCGACACGTCGATGGCGTCGGACAATTGGTCGATCAGCGGCACCATGCCGGCGGTAGACAGGGTAACGCGCTTGGCGGCGAGGCCAAAGCCGAGATCGTTGCGCATCAGCTTCATCGCGCGTACCACGTTGTCGAAATTGGCCAGCGGCTCACCCATGCCCATCATCACCACGTTGGTGATGCGCCGGTTCTGGTGGGTGACGTTGCCCAGATACTTCGCCGCCACCCAGACCTGGCCGATGATCTCGGCGGCGGACAGGTTGCGGTTGAAGCCTTGCGCGCCAGTGGAGCAGAAGCTGCAGTTCAGCGCGCAGCCGATCTGCGAGGACACGCACAGCGTGCCGCGGGTCGGCTCGGGGATATACACCGTCTCGATCGCGTTGCCGCTGTCCATGCCCAGCAGCCACTTGTGGGTGCCGTCGGTGGCGGCCCGATCCAGCATGGTCTTGGGGACACCCACAGTGCACACCTCGGTGAGCTTGGCACGCAGCGCCTTGCCCACGTCGGTCATGTTCTCGAAGTTGTCTTCCAGGTCGTGGTAGATCCACTTCATCACCTGCTCGGCGCGATACGGCTTCTCACCGATCTGCACGAAGAAATCACGCAGACCCTGGCGATCGAAGTCGAGCAGGTTGACCCTGTCAGAGCTGGCGACAACGTGGTTCAAGAAATAGCTCTTTAATTCTTCAAATTGAAGAGTGCGGCCACGGATGGCCGCTTTTTGACCTTCACGTTCAAGGATGAACGCACAAACTAACGCACAATAATATCCGTCATGGCAAAGAAGTAGGCAATCTCCCCTTTGGCAGTGTCAACCGCGTCGGAGCCATGCACGGCATTGGCGTCGATCGATTCGGCGAAGTCGGCACGGATGGTGCCCGGCGCGGCTTCCTTCGGATTGGTGGCACCCATCAGGTCGCGATGGGCCAGCACGGCGTTCTCACCCTCCAGCGCGGTAATCATCACCGGGCCAGACATCATGAACTCGACCAGCGCCTTGAAAAACGGACGCTCGCGGTGCACGGCATAGAAGCCTTCCGCTTCCTGGCGCGACAGCTGCTTCATACGCGCGGCCACGATCTTCAGGCCGGCTTTTTCGAAACGGGTATAGATTTCGCCGATGATGTTCTTGGCGACGGCATCGGGCTTGATAATGGATAGGGTGCGCTCCAGCGCCATACGAATCTGCTCCGGTAAACGGATTTCAAGGAAGGGGTTGCGCCGGAAACGACCGGCAAACGGGCTAAACCCGACAGGAATTGCGGATTTAGCCCACTAAAGTCTGACAGATTCTAGCGCATGTGCAAGGTTTGCGCAGGTCGCGACAAACGATCGTTTGACGCGGGCGAATGGCTTCACGTATGCTCAAACGATCGTTTGAATCGTGCCGGACTCAACGGATGCCCTTCCTTTCGTGAACGCGCCAGGCTCCACCCGGGATCGCATACTCGGTGCCGCCGAACTGCTGTTTGCGCAGCGCGGTTTCGACGGCGCCTCGCTGCGCCAGCTCACGGCCACCGCCGGCGTCAATCTGGCCGCGGTCAATTACCACTTCGGTTCCAAGGAAAAACTGGTCGAGGAGGTGTTCCGACGCCGGCTGGATGCGCTGAACGCGAACCGTATGGCGGCCCTGGCGCAGCTTGGCAGCGAGCATCCCGCAACATTGGAGGAAGTGCTCACAGCCTACATCCGCCCTGCGCTGGAGTTGTCGCACGATGGCAATGGCGCCCTTTTCATGCGCGTCCTTGCGCGGGCGTTCGCCGAGCATGACGACACCCTGCGCCGCTTCCTGTCCGAAAACTACGGCCATGTGATGCGCCAGTTCACCGCCGAATTCGCCCGCCTGCTGCCGCAATTGAGCAAGCCCGAACTGTATTGGCGCATCGATCTGGTCACCGGCGCGCTGACCCATGCGATGTCCGGCTTCGGCATGATCCAGCGCAAGGACGACGTCAGCGAGCAGGCGCATCGCGAGCAGACCATGCAGCACCTGATCCGCTTCGCTGCGGCGGGCCTCAGCCATCCCTAGATTCTTCTCACCGGCCGGTAACGGCCATCTTGCCATCTTGCCATCTTGCCATCTTGCCATCTTGCCATCTTGCCATCTTGCCATCATTCATCATTCATCGATTTATCACCATCGCACCATCGGAGAAGCCAATGATCGCTGCATCTTCCCCCACCTCCGGCCTGCGCATCCGCAAGGCCGCCGTGCTGGGCGCCGGTGTCATGGGCGCGCAGATTGCCGCGCACCTGACCAATGCCGGCGTCGAGACCGTGTTGTTCGACCTGCCTGCGAAGGAAGGCCCCAAGAGCGGTATCGTGCTGAAGGCCATTGCCAATCTGGCCAAGTTGTCGCCGGCCCCGCTGGCCGACAAGGCGCTCGCCGCCTCGATCATTGCGGCCAACTACGATGATGACCTCGACCATCTGAAGAACGTCGACCTGGTGATCGAGGCGATCGCCGAACGGATGGACTGGAAGCTGGATCTGTACAAGAAGGTCGCCGGGCACCTGTCAAAAACCGCGATCATCGCCTCCAACACCTCGGGTCTGTCGATCAACGGTCTGGCCGGCGCGTTGCCGCAGGAGATGCGCCACCGCTTCTGCGGCGTGCATTTCTTCAACCCACCGCGGTACATGCACCTGGTCGAGCTGATCCCGAGCGGGCTCACCGACAAGAACGTGATCGACGGTCTCGAAGCCTTCCTCGTCACCACCGTCGGCAAGGGCGTGGTGATCGCCAAGGACACCCCGAACTTCATCGGCAACCGTATCGGCGTGTTCTCGATGCTGGCGGCGATGCACCACACCGACCAGTTCAAGCTCGGCTTCGACACCGTCGACGCGCTGACCGGCCCGGCGCTGGGTCGCCCCAAGAGCGCCACCTACCGCACCGCCGACGTGGTCGGCCTGGACACCATGGCCCACGTCATCAAGACCATGGCCGACACCCTACCCGACGACCCGTGGCACAAGTACTTCAAGTCACCAGTCTGGTTGCAGGGCCTGATCGACAAGGGTGCGCTGGGCCAGAAAACCGGCGGCGGCTTCTACAAGAAGGTCGGCAAGGACATCCAGGTTCTGGATACGAATATGCGGGTCCCTCCGCAACAGCCCGGCCATCCTGGGCCGGACTCCTCGAAAGAGCTGGAGTTCCGCCCGTCCGAACAGAAGCCCTCGGATGAAGTGGCCGCGATACTGGCGATCAAGGACCCAGCCGAGAAGTTCGGCAAGCTGCGCGCATCGATCGACCCGCAGGCGCAGTTCCTGTGGGCCAGCTTCCGCGACCTGTTCCATTACAGTGCCTACCACCTGGCCGACATTGCCGACACCGCGCGCGACGTCGACTTCGCGATCCGCTGGGGTTACGGCTGGAAGCTTGGCCCGTTCGAGACGTGGCAGGCCGCCGGCTGGCAGCAGATCGCCGAGTGGATCAACGAAGACATCGCCGCCGGCAAGGCGATGAGCGACGCGCCCCTGCCCGGCTGGGTCACCGATGGCCGCAAGGGCGTGCATGGCAAGGACGGTGCCTACTCGGCCAGCGCCAACGCCAACAAGCCGCGTTCGCAGCATCCCGTCTACCAGCGCCAGCTGTTCCCCGATCCGATCCTGGGCGAGAAGTTCGATACCGGCACCACGGTGTGGGAGAACGAGGGCGTGCGCCTGTGGACGCTGGGCGACGACGGCATCGGCATTCTTTCGTTCAAGACCAAGATGAACACGGTCAACGACCAGGTGCTCGACGGCGTGCGGCACGCAATCAAGCTGGCCGAGGAAAAGCTCAAGGCAATGGTGATCTGGCAGACCGGCGAGCCGTTCTCCGCCGGCGCCGATCTCAAGGGCGCGCTGGGCCTGCTCAAGGAAGGCAAGTTCGACGATTTCGACAAGATGGTCGCGAACTTCCAGGCGACCAGCATGGCGATCAAGCACTCGTTGGTGCCAGTCGTTTCCGCCGTGCGCGGCATGGCCTTCGGCGGCGGCTGCGAGTTCCAGATGCATTCGGCCCGTACCGTGGCTGCGCTGGAAAGCTACATCGGCCTGGTCGAGGCCGGCGTGGGCCTGCTGCCTGCCGGCGGCGGCTTGCATGAGCTGGCGATCCGCGCAGCCAGGGCCAACCCGGCCGATCCGTTCGAGGAGCTGAAGAATGTGTTCGAGACCATCGCGATGGCCAAGATTTCCGCCAGCGCGTTCGAGGCCAGGAACCTCGGCCTGCTGCGCGACAGCGACGTGGTCGTGTTCAACGCCTACGAGCTGCTCTACGTGGCCAAGCAGGTCGCCAACGCATTGGCTGAAAGCGGCTACCGTCCGCCGCTGCCCGCCAACGCCATTCCGGTCGCTGGCGACGTGGGTACCGCCACCTTCAAGGCCTCGCTGGCCAATCTGCAGGCCGGTTACTTCGCCTCGCCACACGATGTCGACATCGCCTCACGCATCGCCGACACACTTTGCGGCGGCGCCATCGAGCGCGGCTCGACCGTCGACGAGGAATGGCTGCTGGTACTGGAGCGCAAGCACTTCGTGGAGCTGGCGCAGACGGAAAAAACCCAGGCCCGCATCGCGCACACGATGACCACGGGCAAGCCGCTCAGGAACTGAGAATCGGGAATTGAGAATCGGGAATGGTCAGAAGCCATTCCCGGCAATGCCAACCATTTCGAACCAGTGGCCGGACTCGCCAGGGGCCGCGGGAATCGCCAACCGATTCCCGATTTCCCATTCCCGATTCCCGGCTTTCGGAGAAAGCAAATGACCAAGCAAATCCAGGACGCCTACATCGTCGCCACCACCCGCACGCCGGTCGGCAAGGCCCCGCGGGGCGTGTTCCGCCACACTCGCCCGGACGACATGCTCGCCCACGTGATCCGCGCCGTGATGGCGCAACACCCGGGCATCGACCCGCACCGCATCGGTGACGTCATCATCGGCTGCGCCATGCCCGAAGCCGAGCAAGGCATGAACGTGGCGCGCATCGGCCTACTGCTGGCCGGGCTGCCCAACACCGTGCCCGGCGTCACCGTCAACCGCTTCTGCTCGTCCGGTCTGCAGTCGGTCGCGATGGCCGCCGACCGCATCAGCCTGGGTCTGGACGACCTGATGCTGGCCGGCGGTACCGAGAGCATGAGCATGGTGCCGATGATGGGCCACAAGATCGCGATGAACCCCGCGATCTTCCAGGACGAGAACATCGGCATCGCCTACGGCATGGGCATCACCGCCGAGAATGTCGCCACGCAGTGGAAGATCAGCCGCGAGCAGCAGGACGCGTTCTCGGTCGAAAGCCACCGCCGCGCCCTGGCCGCCCAGGCCGCCGGCGAGTTCAAGGACGAGATCACCCCGTTCCCGCTCGACGACCACTACCCGGACCTGGCCAAACGCAGCATCAAGACCGACAGCCGTGTCATCGACCAGGATGAAGGCCCGCGCGCCGGCACCACACTCGAAGTGCTGGCCAAGCTCCGCACTGTGTTCCGCAACGGCCAGTTCGGCGGCACCGTCACTGCCGGCAACTCCAGCCAGATGTCTGACGGCGCCGGCGTGGTACTGCTGGCCAGCGAAAAGGCCATCAAGGAGCACAACCTGCAGCCACTGGCCCGCTTCGTCGGCTTCTCCGTCGCCGGCGTGCCGCCCGAAGTGATGGGCATCGGCCCGAAGGAAGCCATTCCCAAGGCGCTCAAGGACACTGGCATCCGCCAGGATCAGCTCGACTGGATCGAACTCAACGAAGCCTTCGCCGCGCAGGCGCTGGCGGTGATCGGCGATCTGAAGCTCGACCCGGCCAAGGTCAACCCGCTGGGTGGCGCGATCGCGCTGGGCCATCCGCTGGGCGCCACCGGCGCCGTGCGCATTGCCACGCTGGTCCACGGCATGCGCCGCCGCAAGCAGAAATACGGCATGGTCACCATGTGCATCGGCACCGGCATGGGCGCGGCGGGCATCTTTGAAGCGCTCTGATCAAGCCCGGATGAGAAACAGGAACGGCGCCGTTGCGAAACGGCGCCGTTCTTCATTGCGAAGTGCTGATCCAGGTGGCGACAGATAGCCGGCGTCAACCGGCCGGCTGGTGTTCATCGCGACCCTGGGCGGCAAGGCGGTCGATCTTGCTACGTCCGGGTCGAACGCGGTGCCGGAGGATTCACAACCCCAAGTTGTTGTGTTCCAGTACGCGCTCGGCGCGATAGCTCGAACGCACCAGCGGCCCGGCCACGGCTTCCAGAAAGCCCTTGCCGAGCGCCAGCTCACGGTAATGATGGAATTCGTCGGGGGTGACAAAGCGCTGTACCGGCAGGTGATGCTGGCTCGGCCGCATGTACTGGCCGAGCGTGACCACATCGACGTTGGCGCCGCGTAGGTCGTCCAGCGTGCGCTCGATTTCCATGTCGGTCTCGCCCAGACCCAGCATCAGGCTGGTCTTGGTCAGCGTCTTCGGTGCGTGCCGCTTGGCGAAACCCAACACATCGAGGGTTTGCTGATAGCCGGCCCGCGGATCGCGCACCGGGTGGGTCAACCGTTCCACCGTTTCCAGATTCTGCGCGTAGGTGACCAGGCCAGCGTCGAGCACGCTCGCCACGACATCGAGGTTGCCGGCGAAATCGGGGGTCAGCGCTTCCACCGAGGTCTGCGGCGAACGCTCGTGGATCGCGCGCACGCAGGCGGCGTAGTGGGCGGCGCCGCCGTCGGCCAGGTCATCGCGGTCGACCGAGGTAAGCACCACGTACTTCAGCCCCATCAGTGCTACCGCATCGGCTACCTGCAATGGCTCAAGCGGATCGAGCCAGCCTTGCGGGTTGCCGGTACTGACTGAACAGAACTTGCAGGCGCGAGTGCAGACCGAGCCCATCAGCATCAGCGTGGCGGTGCCGCGCCCCCAGCACTCGGCGATGTTCGGACACTTCGATTCGGCACAAACCGTATTCAGTTTGTGACTGCGCACGATCTCGTGCACGGCTTCATACTGCGCACCCGAGGGCAGCTTGACGCGCAGCCACGGCGGCTTGCGGCCGACATCAGGCACGCTGCTGGCCGCATTCGGACGGATGCCACCCTTGATCGCACGCCGGCCTTGGGGACTGATGAACTTGCTACCGTCGGGGATGTGCTCTGGGCTGGTCATAGATACGTGGCTGGAGGTGAAGTTGTTGAGTTTCGCGCCAGACGAATCCTGACGCCCTGATGCAGGTCAATGTGAGCGTGTCACACCGTGCTGCCGAGTCTAACCGCTACGGGAGCCAAATTGGCTACGCCAGGCACAAGCTCGTGCTCCATCGACTTCCATTTCGCCCGTTCCTTGCCGTAGCACGGCACTACCCGGCCAGATGGCCCGAATGAATATGGACGACGGCAGGAGGTTCGGCGGCGTCAGCGAAGGTGATCGCGCTTGAGGGCCTGCCCATGAGTAATCACGCCAGCACGGCCGCGTAGTAATCGCCGTGCCGCGTAACCTGCACTCGCGCGCCGAAGGCAGCGCAGAGCGCATTGTTGGCGAGCAGGTCAGCCTTGCTGCCTTGCTGCAGCACGCGGCCGTCACGCAGCAGCACCAGTTGCTCGATCTCCGGCAGGATTTCCTCGACGTGATGGGTGACCAGCAGCAAGGTGGTGCCCTGTCTGGCCACCTGGCGCAGGCTTTCCAGCAACTGGCGACGACTGGCCATGTCGAGACCTGCACTGGGTTCGTCCAGCAGCAACGCGCGCGGTCGATGGACCAGGGCGCGAGCGATCAGCACGCGCTGCACTTCCCCCGTGGAGAGGGTTTCCATCATGCGACCGGACAAATGGCTGGCGTCGATCTGCGCCAAGGCGTCGAAGGCGCGTTCACTCATGGCGGCGCTCACTTGCTGGCGATCGGTGACGCCGCGGGTGGCGAGGAAGCCCGACACCACGGCGTCGAATACTTCCAGCGGCGGTGCGCTGGTATAATTCCGCTGGATCGACGGCGAGACGATGCCGAGCAGGCCGCGCAACTCCTCCACGTTCCAGCGTTCGCGACCGAAGATGCGCACGCCGCCGCCGTCGCGCTGCGCCAGCGGATACAGCTGGCGCGTGATCAATTTCACCAGGGTGGACTTGCCCGAGCCATTGGGACCGAGGATCGCGGTGTGCTGGCCCCCGGCCACGCGCAAGGTCAGCCGGTCGAGTGCCAGCTGAGCGCCCTGCACGACGCTGGCCCGGTCGATCTCCAGCAGCGCTGCATCCGCGGCAGGTAGCTCGCGGGCGGTGGTGTCGATACTCATACGTGCAACCTTGCCTGCTTGCGCGTCGCGCGGCAATACCGCGGCGAGCGCCGGAATGTGGCCGTGTGGCAACTCAGCCCGGCTTCTTTTGCCGCGGCGACCATGGTGCAGCGCGCCAGCAGGCGTAGAAGTAATCGCTGAGCTGCTTGTGCAACACGTGGGTGGGCATGCTGAAGCCATCGCGAAACGCGCGGCTGCGACCATCGACCCAGGCACCAAAAGACCAGGCCGAGACCAGATCCACCAGCTCGGCAGGCGGGTACGCGCGGCGGATCACCAGGGAGCCGCCCTCCACGACGGCACCATCGCCGGGCCGGCCCAGTAGCGGTGTGTCACCGAGCTGGAAGTACGAACGCGTACCACGTGCCGCGACCTGGCGGGCTCGCACGGCACCTACATCGTCGAAGGCGGTGACCGTGGTCTTGCCGGGGCTGCACTGGATCGTGACGCGATGGGTGCCCTTGCGCCCAACCTGCTTCAGTTCGAGGGTCGGTGTGGGAGCGGACAGTTGGGTGGTTGCGGTGAGCGGGAGTTTCCCATTGTTAGCCAGGCCGCGGGCCTTCATCTGGTCCGCCGTCATCCACGCCATGCCGGCGCGGGAAGGCGTGGCTGCCGTGGCGAGCGCGGCAACGTCGATGCCCATGTCCGCCAGATACCTGTTCGCGCCAGGCGATGCTTTCGTGCTGGCTGCGGGAGGTACGCTGAAGCCGATACGGTCCATGCCGGTGGGTGCCCAGCGATACAGGCCACCGAGATAGGCGTAGACGCAGGCGTCCACGCACACGGCCGTCTTTGCCGCCACGCTGGCGTGCTTCGGCGGTCGCGGCGTACCCAGGTGCGTGGCCATGCCGGCCGAGCGAAACATCCGCCCAAGTGCCATGCCGGCAATCGGATTGCCACCGGTGGAATTCAGGTAGATGTCCGAGCTTGCGGGAATGCGTCCGGACTTCATCATGGCCTGAAAGCGCTGCGGCGCGTCAGTGTCAATCTCGCCGTGCAGATAAACCCGGGGATGGCCAGTCATGGCCAGTGTCATCCGGTCGCGGATCACGTCGATCTTCAGTTGTCCGTGGCGGGCCTGCCTGGCATTGGCCGGCGTCGATGCACCGATGCAAAGGAGCAGCAGCACCCACCATCGTGCCTGCCCCGGGGTGGCTCGGGACGTGGTTACGCGGCGATCAGCATTGACGAGATGCATGGGCGCTCCGGGCGCGAGACATCGCAGTTTGTCGTTCATCGGATGTCCCGGGCGTGAACGCGGGTCGCTCGACGACAACTCCGGGCGTCCGCGCAACCAGCACTGTAGAAGGCCTCGGAACGCCCGACTACATGGCCGCTGCGGCCATGTAGTCGACGCGCCCTGCAACTCAGTGCTTCGCCGGTGCCGGGCCCTGCACCACCTGGGCCAGATGTTGCGGCTTCAGGTATTTCTTGAAAGCCGCCTGCACCTCGCTGGAGGTGAGGTTGAGGTAGTACTTCGCGGCGACCATCGGCTGGTCGAGCGGTTCACCATGCCAGCTCCACGACAGCAGCGCGCGGGCAATGCGGTTGACGCTGGAGACCTGCACCGGAATGGAACGGATCTGGTACTGCCGCGCATTGGTCAGCTCGGGCGCGGTCACGGCGGTGTCCTGCATGGCCTTGAGGTTCTTCATCACCAGCGCGTCCACCGGCGCCACCTTGGCCGGATCGCTGCCGTACTGCACGTAGAACAGCGAGCGTGAGCGTTCGAAGTTCATGCCTGAACTGGCGCCGTAGGCAAAACCGTGGCGTACGCGGATGTCGACCATCAGCCGCGAGGCAAAACCATTGCCACCGAGCACGTCGTTGCCCAGTTCCAGCGCGTAACGATCGGGGTTGTGCAGGTTCATATCCAGCGTCTGCCCCATCAGCACCTGGTCCTGCGAGGCGTAGGCATTGGGCACGACGACATAGCTGGGTGGGTTCAACGGCAGCGGTTCGGGAATCACGTCCGGCTTGGCGCCAGCCGCCTTCCACCCGCCGAAATACTTCTCCACGGTGGCTTTGGCCTGATCCGGCGTGACATCACCGACCACCACGATGGTGGTGAGGTCGGGTCGATAGGCGCTGTCGCGATACTGCTTCACGTCGCCCAGCGTGAGCTTGCCAACCGTCTGCGGTGTCGCCTCGCGCAGGGCCGGGTCGCGGGCCGGGTAGAGCCCCTTGAAGAGGGCACGCATCATCTTGTATTGCGGCGATTGCAGTTCGCCCGCCAGGGTGCGTGCCAGGGTCTTTTGCTGCACGTCGAATGCCTGCTGCGGCAGCGCGGGATGGAGCTCGTTGTCGGCCAGCAGGCGCATGCCTTCGTCGAAATGCGCACTCGGCACCGCCAGCGAGAAGTCGGTGCCGCCAGTCTCGCTGGCGGCGATCGCATCCAGTGCCTTGTGGAAGGCATTGCGGTCCAGGCTGGTGCTGCCGTAGTCGAACAGCGAGGTGAGCAACTTGCCCACGCCGTCCTGGCCCTTCGGCTCCTGCAGCTTGTCGTCGTGATCGACATGGCCCACCACGGTGACGGTCTTGCTGACCGACTCCGGCTGCACGATCAGGGTGATGCCGTTATCGAGCTGCATGCTGGTCGGGTGCAGCGTCCAGTGCGGCATCTCGAGCCGGGCCAGTGCCTGCGCTGCCCAAGTGGGCAGCGGCACATCCAGCTTGTCGTTGCCGCCGAACGACTCGGAACCACCAAAGCCATTGCTGTTGGGCGGGCGCTTGCCGTTCGGGTCAGGTGTCAGCACCACGGTGACGCGCTGATCGGGTTTCAGATACTCGCGCGCCACGCGGTTGACCTCATCGACGGTGACCGCCTGGATCTGCTGCTCCGCTTCCTCGGGCGAGTTCAATCCCTGCCAGGCCAACGCCTGCGACCAGGAACTGGCCACACTCACGGCGCTGTTCTTGCTGAACTCGAACTGGGCCTGTTCGGCGCGCTTGGCTGCATCCACCAGATCGGCGGATACGCCGTCCTTGAGCACGTGCTGGATCACGCCGTCCAGCTCCGCCTGTGCCTGCTTCGGATCGGCACCCTTGCCAAAGCCGGCTTCGATCACGCCGACGCCGCCATAGCTGAACGGCTGGACCTGCACCTCGGCGCTCAGGACCTTGCCCTGCACGGCGAGCGCCAACAGCGGGCTGCGCGCATTGTTGAGCACATCCATCAGCACCGTCGTCGCCGCCGCATCGGCGCTCTTCATGCCGGGTGTGCGATAGAGGAACTGTACCGTGCCGGTGGCGTCCGGCGTGGTGCTGCGGATGGTCTGCGCCTTGAACGGCGTCAGCTTCACCGGCGCATGCGCCGGCACGTCGCCTTTCGCAATCCCGCCGAACAGCTGCTTCACCTGCTTCAAAGTGGCGGCGGGGTCAACGTCGCCCACGATCACCAAGATCGCGTTGTTCGGCTGGTACCAGTCGTTGTAGAACTTCTGCAGCGTGGATGGGGTGGTCTTGTCGAACGACGGCCGCGTGCCCAGTGGATCGGCCGCATAGCCGGTGCCTGCATAGAGGATGCCTTCGGCCTTCTCGAATGCAAGGAAGCCGGGGTCGGAGATATCGCGCGAGACTTCCTGCTCGATCGCGCCTTTCTCCAGGCCCCAGTCCTTCGGGCCCAACTCGGCGCCGCGCATGCGCGAGGCCTCGATGTGCAACAGCACGTCGAGATAGGCCGCCGGCGCCACAAAGTAATATTGCGTTGCGTCATTGGTGGTGAACGCGTTATTGTCGCCACCCATCTTGCCGGTCATCTCGTTGAGTTGCGCGCCGCTCAGGCCCTTGCTGTCGCGGAACATCATGTGTTCCAGCGCATGCGCCGTGCCGGGAAAGCCCTTGGGCGTCTGGTAGCCGCCGGCCAGGTAGGTGATCTGGGTGGTCACCATCGGTGCCAGCGAATCGTGCACGATCACCACGCGCAGACCGTTGTCCAGCGTGGTGCGAAGCACGTTGCCACTCGGAACGCCGGACTCCGGAGTTGTGGCTGCCACGGCATGGCCCGCCAGCAATCCAAGGCCCAGCATCAGGCTCCAGGCAAGCGGTTTGAGCTTGTTGATCGTCATCGTGCAGATTCCTTCCAGGTGATGGGTGTTGGCCATGCAAATGCAGACCGCAGGTGATCGTGCCACACCATGGTGACGGTCGACCGTGCCAGAAGTTCATCGACGTGCGTATGAACCTGCAATCTCGTCGACGGTCGTTTGACCGCTGGCGAGGCCACGCTACAGGAGCTCGATCGCCGACCTGCCGTCGATCCTCGCAGGCACTCACTGAAATGCTCAGCGAATACCCCATTCTCACTCGGTGAGACGCCGCGCCGGCCTAATCGGCGAAACCCTTCGCGGACGCTGAACCATGAATACCCTGCCCGACCGCTACGCCACCGACGACCTCGTATTGCGCGATCCCGGCGACGGCCGCACGCTGGCCCAGCGCCTGTCGAAGCGTTACGCCGCGCGAATCACCGGCGCGTTCGTGGTGCCTGGTCGGGAAGGGTCGTTCGCCCCGTTGCCGGAGGATCTGCCGCCGGCCCTGGCCCACGCCTTGCGCACGCGCGGGATCGAACAGCTCTACAGACATCAGGCCGAGGCGTGGCAAGCGACCCGATCAGGCGCGCATGTCGCCATCGTCACGCCTACCGCCTCGGGCAAGTCGCTGTGCTACACGCTGCCGGTGATCAGCGCGGCAATGCGCGACAAGGCCAAGGCGCTGTACCTGTTTCCGACCAAGGCGTTGGCACAGGATCAGGTGGCCGAGCTGCTGGAGCTGAACCGGGCCGGCGAGCTGGGCGTGAAGGCGTTCACCTTTGATGGGGACACCCCCGGTGATGCGCGCCAGGCGATCCGTCTGCATGGCGACGTGGTAGTCAGCAACCCCGACATGCTGCATCAGGCGATCCTGCCGCATCACACCAAGTGGGCGCAGTTTTTCGAGAACCTGTGCTATGTGGTGATCGACGAGGTGCACACCTATCGCGGCGTGTTCGGCTCGCACGTGGCCAACGTGATCCGTCGGCTGAAGCGCGTGTGCGCGTTCTACGGCGTCACCCCGCAGTTCATCCTGTGCTCGGCGACCATCGGCAATCCACAGGAGCACGCCGAGGCGCTGATCGAGGATGCGGTCACCGCGATTACCGAAAGCGGCGCGCCGACCGGCGACCAGCACGTGCTGTTGTGGAACCCGCCGGTGGTCAATCCGGATCTGGGCCTGCGCGCGTCGGCACGCTCGCAGACCAACCGCATCGCCCGGCTGGCGATCAAGTCGGGCATGAAGACGCTGGTGTTCGCGCAATCGCGCAGCATGGTCGAGGTGCTGACCAAGTATCTGAAAGATGTGTTCGACCACGACCCGCGCCAACCGCCGCGCATCCGCGCCTACCGCGGCGGCTACCTGCCGAAGGAACGCCGCGCCGCCGAGCGCGCCATGCGTGAAGGCAGTATCGACGCCATCGTCAGTACCTCGGCGCTGGAACTGGGCGTGGACATCGGCACCCTCGACGTGGTGGTGCTGAACGGCTATCCCGGTTCCGTCGCGGCCACCTGGCAGCGCTTCGGCCGCGCCGGTCGGCGCCAGCAATCCGCGCTGGGTGTGCTGGTCGCCAGCTCCGATCCGCTGGATCAATACCTCGTGCGCCACCCGGAATTCTTCCAGGGCGCCACGCCCGAACATGCGCGCATCCAGCCCGATCAACCGCTGATCCTGCTCGACCACATCCGCTGCGCCGCGTTCGAGCTGCCGTTCATCGGCGACGAGATGTTCGGCACTGAAGTCGCCACGCCTTGGCTGGACCTGCTGGGCGAGGAAGGCGTGCTGCATCGCGAGGGCGACCGCTGGGAATGGATCGCCGACAGTTACCCGGCCATCGCGGTGTCGCTGCGCTCTGTGGCCGACGGCAACTTCGTGGTGGTCGACCGCACCGATGGCCGCCAGACCATCATCGCCGAAGTCGATTATTCCGCTGCCGCAGTCACCCTGTACGAAGGCGCGATCCACATGCTCCAGTCCCTGCCCTACCAGGTGGAGAGGCTGGACTGGGAAGGTCGCAAGGCCTATGTCACGCGCACCCATGTCGACTATTACACCGACGCCATCGACTACACCAAACTCAAGGTACTCGACTGCTTCGACAGCTCGCATGCCGGTTGCGGCCGCGCCCACCACGGCGAGGTGCACGTGGTGCGTCGCGTGCCCGGCTACAAGAAGATTCGCTTCTACTCGCACGAGAACATCGGCTACGGCCCGGTCAACCTGCCCGACCAGGAACTGCACACCACCGCGGTGTGGTGGCAGCTGCCGCAGGCGGTGCTGGAGGCCGCGTTCGAACAACGCCAGCAGGCGCTGGATGGTTTCCTCGGCGCGGCTTGTGCGTTGCACATCGTGGCCACGGTGGCGGTGATGGCCGAGGCGTGCGACCTGCAAAAATCCGTAGGCAGCGGCGACGGCGCCTGGTTTGTCAGCGCCGACCTCCGCGGCCGGGGACAACTGCGCGGCAGTGACGGCCAGCCGGTGGCACTGGCGCCAGATGCGCCGTTCACGCCCACCGTGTATCTCTACGACGCTTTCCCTGGCGGCATCGGCCAGAGCGAACCGCTGTTCCAGCGACGGGAGGATCTGGTAGCGCAATCGGTCAGCTTGATCGAGCGCTGCGACTGCCGCGCAGGCTGTCCTGCCTGCGTGGGGCCCGTGCCGGCTGCGGACGAGCAGGCCGTCGACGATCCGGCTGCCACGACACCGAAGGCGCTGGCGCTACGCGTGCTCGCTTTGTTGGTGGCACTGTGAGTGTGCTCGCGACCCGGATGCGCAAGCTGCGCGCGGAGGCGGGCCAGGTCTCGACCGCTGCGCCGAACGCACTGCCGCAACCAGCGAAGCCGACGTTTCTGTCGGCTGCCTCGTCGCCGCGTCTGCATGCCCTCGCAGATACCGCCACCGCGCCAGAACGCGCGATCTCGCCCGAGCTGCGCCGCCTGTTGCAACGCCATGCGCAACTGAGGCGTGGTCCAGCCACGCTTTTGTCCAGCGACCGCGAGGTACCCGGTGTCGAGATCGCGCCCGGCCTGCGCTATACGGAAGAGTTCGCTGACTGGCTCACCCCGCCAGCGATCATCGACGCTACATTCGCCCGGATGGAGCCCGTCCATCACTACCACCTGCTGTATTTCGACACCGAAACCACCGGCCTGGCCGGCGGCACCGGTACCCGCGCCTTCATGATCGGCGCCGGCGACTGGATCGACGGCCGTTTCCGCATTCGCCAGCTCACCCTCACCACGATGGCGGCGGAAGCCGCGATGCTGCGCACCTTTGCCGCATGGCTGAGCGAAGACACCGTGCTCGTCAGCTACAACGGCAAGTGCTACGACGCCCCGCTGCTGGCCACCCGCTACCGTCTGGCCCGCCTGCCCAATCCGCTGACTGGCCGCGGCCATCTTGACCTGCTGCATCCGGTACGCCGCCACTGGAAACACCAATGGGAAAACTGCCGGCTCGCCACCGCCGAACGCCAGTTGCTCGGCGTGGTACGCGAGGATGATCTGCCCGGCTCCGAAGCGCCCGCCGCGTGGCTCACCTACCTGCGCGGCGGTTCAGCCCGAAACCTGCGGCGAGTGGCCGCGCACAACGCACAGGATCTGAAAAGCCTGGCCGGCGTGCTGGTACGGATGGCGACGATGCCCGGCTAACGTGTCGAATTGTGGTGCAAACCATTTCCGTCGCTGCGACACGCAGTTCCCATTGGGTGTTGTAGGAGCCCGCTCGCGGGCGATGCCTTTGCCCTGGATGCGCAACGCAAAGCTGGCTGCCAATCAGGAAGGTGCTACCACGCGATCAACCCGAGAATCAAGGCAATCGGATCCGCGATAGTGCGCACCACGGACAGGAACCAGAAATAGTCGGGGTCGTGTCGCGATAGATCCTGCCAGGCCGAACGCGGTCACCGCGCCCAAAATGTATGGCACGCCGACGAAGGCGCTGGTGATGGTGATGGTGATGGCGATGGCCCCTGGCTGTGACATCACCCACCTTATGTTGAGTCGATTGGCGGTGGATTATCCGTCCGCCGAACGGCTGGTACCCGCGCATGCGCCACCGATCACGTATGCGTATCCACGCTACTCGCCTCAGCCAGCAGCCGACCCAGCGCCACGCCCAACGCAAGGTCATCCAGCACCCCGAAGTGTTGTTCGCGCAAGCGTCCCTGCGCATCGATCAGGATCAGCGTCGGCGTACCTTGCATGGCATAGGCACGCATCGTCAGCGGTAGTGGATCGCCATCGGCATGTTCATCCACGCCGACGGGAAACGTATAGCGGTACTCATGCAGGAACGCCTCCAGTGCCAGCGGCCCCTGCGCCTCATGGTGTTCGAACACCGTATGCAATCCGATGACCGCCAGACGCTCGGCGGGAAACATCCGCTGCACCCGTTGCATCTGCGGCAAAGCCTGTATGGCACAGCCCGGACACAGCATCTGGAATGCATGCGCGAGCACGACCCGCCCCCGAAGGTCAGCCAGCGTCAGCGGCGCGCTGTTGAACCAGCGCGATACGTGCCATGACGGTGCGGAATGTTCGAAACTCACGACCTGTCTCCGTCGGAAGGACTTTTCCAGTCTGTGCGTTCCGCCGGCGAAGTACAAACCGTGGATGGGTTCAGCGGGCTCCGATCACTACCGGCTCCGGCTTCAACTGCACGCCGAACTTCTCGTGCACGCCGAGCATCACCTTCTGCGCCAAGGCCCATAGCTGCGAACCACTGGCGTTGCCGTGATTGACCAGCACCAGCGCGTGGCGGTTGGAGATGCCTGCATCGCCTTCGCGCAGGCCCTTGAAGCCAGCGGCCTCAATCATCCACGCAGCGGAGATCTTGCTGCGACCGCCGGTCTGAGGCCATGCAGGCAGCTCGGGGTGTTCGAGCTTCAACGCACCGGCCAACGCGGCGTCGACAATCGGGTTCTTGAAGAAGCTGCCGGCATTGCCGATTACCGCCGGATCGGGCAGCTTGCGCGTGCGCAGACGCACCACCGCCTCGGCGACATGGAACGGCGCGGGCGTATCCACGGCCATGCGCCGCAGCTCCTCGGCGATACCGGCGTAATCGGTGCACAATGGCCGGCTGCGCGGCAACACGAAGCGCACTGCGGTGACGATGTAGCGACCGGGTTCGTGCTTGAACACGGAATCGCGATAGGCAAACGCGCAGGTGGCGTGCTCCAGGGTCACCACCCGGCGCTCGTGGATATCCCAGGCCTCGACGCTCTCGACGAACTCCGCCACCTCGCAGCCGTAGGCGCCGATGTTCTGGATCGGCGCGGCGCCGACGGTGCCGGGAACCAGGATCAGGTTTTCCAGCCCGGCAAAACCCTGGCCCAGCGTCCAGCGCACGAAGTCATCCCAGCGCTCGCCAGCGGCCACCGCGATACGGGCGCTGTCGCCGTCGTTCTCCACCTGTACGCCGCGCGTCGACATCAGCAGCACGGTGCCGTTGAAGTCGCTGGTGAACAGCACGTTGCTGCCCTCGCCCAGCACCAGCAGGCGACCCTGGCGCACGGCAGGAAAGTCCAGCAGTTCGGGCAACTTCGCTGCATCACGGATATCCGCCAGCAGGTTGGTCCGGGCCGGTACACGCAAGGTGTTCAGGGTGGCCAGCGACGCGTGTTCGGTGAGCGTGTAGCCACCCATATCGGTGCGCTCCGCTGGCATGTCCACGTACTCAATCGACATGACTGGATCCTTCTGCTAGTGCTTCGCGCTGGCGCCGGATTTCATTGACGCATTCGGCGATCAGGTGCGGGCCGCGATAAATCAGGCCCGAATAGAGCTGCACCAACGATGCGCCGGCATCCAGTTTCTCTGCCGCATCGCTGCCGTCGAGGATGCCGCCCACACCGATCAGCGGGATGCGTCCGTACAGACGTCGATGCATACCCGCCAGCACCGCGGTAGAGCGTTCGAACAGCGGCTTGCCGGACAGGCCGCCAGTCTCGCCACCATGCGGATCGTCGGCGACCGCGGCATGCTCGACCGTGGTGTTGCTGCAGATCACCCCGTCGATGCCGGTGCGCAGCAATACCGCGGCGATTGAGTCGAGCTCGGCCTCGGAAAGGTCAGGCGCAATCTTGAGCAGCATCGGCTTGCGCCGGCCATGTTGCGAGCCCAGACGTTCCTGCGCCGCACGCAAAACAGAGATGAATTTATGCAGGGTGGCCTCTTCCTGCAGGTCGCGCAGACCCTGGGTGTTTGGCGAGGAGATGTTCACCGTGATGTAGCTGGCGTGTTCGTACACCTTGTGCAGGCAGGTCAGGTAATCGTTGACCGCCTTCTCGTTCGGCGTGTTCTTGTTCTTGCCGATGTTGATGCCGAGCACACCGTGATAGCTGGACCGCTGCACGTTGCGCACCAGTGCGTCGACGCCGCCGTTGTTGAAGCCGAGCCGGTTGATGATCGCCTCGTGCGACGGCAGCCGGAACATGCGTGGCTTGGGGTTGCCCGGCTGCGCCAGCGGCGTGACCGTGCCTACTTCGATGAAACCGAAACCGAGCGCGTCGAGTGCATCGAGATGTTCGGCATTCTTGTCCAGCCCGGCGGCGAGGCCTACCGGGTTCGGGAAGGTGATCCCGAATACGCTGACCGGCAGATCCGCTGGCGGCGCGGCGATCCGGTGCGCGAAACCGCTGCGCTGGGCCACGCCCATACCGTAAAGTGTGAGCCGGTGCGCCAGCTCCGGATCGAGCTTGAACAGCAGCGGGCGCAGGATGTCGTAGAGAGCCAAATCGAATCGCCGGCAGTCGCGGAAGATGTCACGCAGTTTAGCGTGGCTTGTGGATTGGCGACGTCGAGTCGCTCATGTGCTGCAGTCCGATTGTTGCCAAGTTCGTGACGATTCAGCCATGCAGCAGCTGGCCGCCATCGACCACCAGCGTCTGCCCGGTGATCCAGCCCGCCCAGGGCGAGGCCAGGAACAGGGCGGCGTGGGCGATTTCCTCCGGCGTGCCGTAGCGACCAAACGGAATCTTTGCCAGCACTTCAGCATAGCGGGCCGGATCTTTCTTCCGGCACTGGTCCCACAGGCCACCGGGGAATTCGGTCGAGCCCGGCGCGATGGCGTTGACGCGGATACGTTGACCGGCCAGCGCCAATGCTTGCGAGGTGGTGTACTGGCTCAGCGCCGCCTTCACTGCGGCGTACGCCGCCGCGCCGCCGGCGCCCGGATGGAACGCGGCGATCGAGCTGGTATGCACTATGCACGCATGTGCGGACTGCTGCAGATGCACCAGTGCCGCCCGCGACGCGCGCACCGCCGCCATCAGGTCGACCTGGAAGCCGGCCAGCCACGCTTCATCACCCTCACCGAAACCATAGCCGCTGGCATTGTTGACCAGTACGTCGATGCCACCGAGCACGCCAGCCGCCTCGGTGACCCAGGCTTGGATAGCCTCCGGATCGGCCAGATCGCAGCACTGCGCATGCGCCACGACATCGTGCGCCGCCATTTCCAGACGCGTCTGTTCCAGCGCTGCCGCGCCACGCGCGCAGATCGACACCGCCGCGCCGGCCTGCGCAAAGCCCAGCGCGATGCTGCGGCCGATGCCGCGGCTGCCGCCCGCCACCAGTACGCGATAACCGCTGAAATCAAAGGGGATAGAGCCTGCGCGACGAGCCATGACGGTCAATGCCAGCCGGCAATGGCGAAACCGAAGAACAGCACGGCGATCAGCAAGAACATTGCCAATACACCCAAGGCCAGTTGCACGTAGCCAAGCACCAGCCCAGCGACGGCCATGCCATCCCCTTCCTGACGCCGATCCGGACTGCTGTTACGGATTTCGCTGCGCGCCAGGTGTCCGCAGATGATGGCCACGATCGCACCCACCAGCGGCAGCACACACCAGGCCAGGATGCCGAATACCAGGCTCACCACCGCCAGCGTACTGGTCGGGGCAGCAGGTCGATAGGAGGGCACTTGCTCGCTCATCGGTTTGCTCGCTCTCTGCGTCGGAATGGCGTCGACGCGCATGCATACTAGCGTGATCAGCCGCAGGCAGCGAACTGCCCGCGAGCACGCTGTCGTCTACAACTCGAACTTGATACCTTGCGCCAGCGGCAGCGAATCGGAGTAGTTGATCGTGTTGGTCTGCCGGCGCATGTAGAACTTCCACGCATCCGAACCGGACTCACGACCACCACCGGTTTCCTTCTCGCCGCCGAACGCGCCGCCGATCTCGGCCCCCGAGGTGCCGATGTTGACGTTGGAGATGCCGCAATCGGAACCGGCCGCCGACAGGTATTTCTCGGCCGACTTCAGGTTCTCGGTGAAGATGGCCGAGGACAGCCCTTGTGGCACGCTGTTCTGCATGTCGATGGCATCGTCCAGGTCCTTGAACTTCATCACGTAGAGAATCGGTGCAAAGGTCTCGGTCTGCACCACCTCGTCCGAATTGTTCAGACCGGTGATGATGGTCGGCAACACGAAGTTGCCCTTGCGCTCGGTCAGCGCCGCACCACCGGTGGCAACTTTGCCGCCAGAGGCCTTGGCTTTTTCGATCGCTGCCAGGTATCCCTTTACGGCATCCTGGCTGTTCAGCGGACCCATCAGCGTGGTCGAAAGGGTCGGATCGCCGATCTTGCCCTCGACCTGCTTGTACGCCTTGACCAGGGTCTCCAGCACGGTGTCGTAGATCGATTCGTGCACGATCAGGCGACGGGTACTAGTGCAACGCTGGCCGGCGGTACCGACCGCGCCGAACACGATGCCCGGGATCGCCAGCTTCAGGTCTGCGCTTTCATCGAGGACGATTGCGTTGTTGCCACCCATCTCCAGCAGCGAGCGACCCAGGCGCTGCGCCACGCGCTCGCCGACCTTGCGGCCGACCTTGGTGGAACCGGTGAAGCTGATCAACGCCACGCGCCGGTCGTCGACGAACGCTTGCGCGAGTTCGCTGCCGGCGTCATTGAACAGGAAGAACAGATCCGGAAAGCCACCGCCCTTGAGCGCCTCGTTGCAGATCCGGATCGCGGCAATCGCCGACAGCGGTGTCTTCGGCGACGGCTTCCAGATGCAGATATCGCCGCATGCGGCCGCCAGCATCGCGTTCCACGCCCATACCGCGACCGGAAAGTTGAATGCGCTGATGATGCCGACGAGACCCAGCGGGTGGTACTGCTCATACATGCGGTGCCCGGGACGCTCCGAGTGCATGGTGCTGCCGTGCAACAACCGGCTCTGCCCCAGCGCAAAGTCGGCAATGTCGATCATTTCCTGCACTTCGCCATCGCCTTCAGGCTTGATCTTGCCCATCTCCAGCGCCACCAGCGAACCCAGCGCGTCCTTGTGCTTGCGCAGCGCCTCACCGCACAAACGAACCGCCTCACCGCGGCGCGGCGCCGGCGTGGTCTTCCACACCTCGAACGCGGCCTGGGCATGCTTGACGATCACCTCGTAGTCGGCCGCGCTGGAGGTGTGCACCGTGGCGATCACCTCGCTGGTCGCCGGGTTCAGCGGCTGCAAAGTGCCGGCGTCGGTGGTTTTCGACCACTCGCCCTGGCCAAGATAGCTACCCGAATGTTCAGCACCGATACCGAGCGACTTGAGGATGGCTTGCGACATACGTGACTCCTGAACGTACGGTGCCTTGGGCACCGTGAATGAAAATCGAATTGCCCAGTCTAGCAGGCGGCACTCGCGGCCCTGCCCCGCGCCTGCTTGAATCGCTCTTGTCACAGTCATCGGCTTTCAGGTTCGCGGAAACCATGAACCTGGCGAGCGCGGATGTGAGCAGATACCCGTTCGTCGCGCGGCGGACGCACCGGACCAGGCGGTTTGACATGCCGCCGGAATCCATCAACAATTCCATACAATCACATTTCACTTAAATATACATTTATCGATGACCTCAACCCAAGCACTGCACGCGAACGCTACCGCCGCCGCCCGCCTGCTGCGCGCGCTGGCCAACACTTCACGACTGCTGATCCTGTGTCGCCTTTACCGGTACGGCGAGTCCAGCGCGGGCGCACTCGCCGCGGAGCTCGACATCGGCGTGTCGGCGCTTTCGCAGCATCTCACCCGCATGCGTGAAGAAGGGCTGATCAGCCAGCGCCGTCAATCGAGGCAGATTTTCTACCAGATCAGCGAATCGTCCTCCGCCCAGCTACCGTCGCTGCTGGCAAGCATCTGCGAGGACGGTCCAGCGCCTTCGAGGCCAACGGGGAAAAACACATCGAAGACCTCGGCGCTGGCTGCCGTTCTTGATATTGCCCTTGCCAGCAGTGGTGCGCTTGACGTCGATGGCTTCTGGCAGGCCCCGACCATCCACGCCGCGGGAAAGATCCACCCGTTGCCACAGGCGGCCTATCAACCGGATGCCAGGGCGAGCTACAAGGTCGTCTTCGGCCTGACCGCGGCCGCTTCCAGGCCTGGCGAGATCAGCCCGGCGCTGCAACGCCTGGCGCGCACGGTGAATCTCTACGTCAATGCGGGAGTACCGCTCAAGCACTTGCATTTCGTCGCGGTGGCCTCCGGCGCGGCCACGACGATCGCGCTTGGCGACGCGCAGTATCGCAAGCACTACGATACCCCCAATCCGAACCTGCCGGTGATCGAGCAACTGCGCACGGCCGGTGTCGACGTAGCGGTGTGCGGACAAGCCGTGGCCGAACATGACTACCAGTACGACTGGATCGACCAGCGCGTGACACTGGCGCTTTCCGCGCTGACCACGATCAGCGAGCTGCAGCGCAAGGGTTACGCCCTGATGTCCCTTTGATTCGCGCGGCCATGAGAGACCGACTCATACCATTCAATAACTTCGGCCGCGCGTGCAGCGAGCTGAAGATTGGTGCTTGCTGCAAGTACGCAGCCCTGGGCCAATCCAGCGCGCAGCCACCCGCTTCAAGCGATACCGCACGGTCGGCGCAGGTCAGCTTTTGAAGGCGACGAATATTTCCGCGGTGGTCACGCTCGGTCCGCTGGCATTCTCTGCGGGCGTGATCGCCTTGCTGGCGGGCGTCATCGTAGCCTTCGCCATCGATGGATGGTTGCGGCAGCGCGGGCGCGTGTCGGTGGAATCCGCGCTATGGCTGTCACTGCTGCTGGCACTGGTGGTGGCGCGTGTCGTGTTTGTCATGCGTGGTTATCCCTCTACGCTGTTCCTCGATGCGCAAGGTCACCTGCGCGACGTTCACATGGGCGAGCTTTCCGCCGCCACGCTGGCCGAATCGCTCGGGCACGTGACAGACAGCGGCCCGTCCTTTTCCGGAGAATCACCTTGAAACGATGGCTTGTTGCTCTCACCCTCCTGCTGACCGCGTGCGCGCAGGCGCAGGATTACCCTGCCCCGATCCAGGCGCTCGCCAGCAAGGGCGTCACGATCAAGGGCCCCCTGCCCGCGCCCGCCGGCCTCAAGGGCTACGTAGGCAGTTACCAGGGCCGGCCGATGCCGGTATATCTGTTGGCTGACGGCAAGCACGTCGTGATTGGTACCCTGTTTGACGCCGAAGGCAACGACCTCACCCAAGAATCCCTGCGCGCTGCCAGCGCACCGTCACTGAGCGAAGCGACCTGGACCGAACTGGGCAACGCCAGCTGGATCGCCGAAGGCGCCAGCAAGCCCAAACGCATCGTGTATGTGTTCACCGACACCGAGTGCCCGTACTGCCACAAGCTGTGGCTGGCGACGCAGCCCCTGTTGGCCGGCGGCGGCGTGCAGGTGCGCCACATCATCGTGGCGGTGATTGCACCGCAGAGCCTGAACCGGGCGGCGGCCATTCTTGATGCGCCGGACCCCCAAGCGGCCCTGCGCCAGCATGAGAACACGTTCGGCCACAGCACCGTGCAGCCGCTGGCAAGCGTCTCTGCAGCGACCGGGAAGCGTATCGCCGCCAACATCGCGCTGATGGAGAAACTGGGCATCCAGGGCACGCCTGCAACCGTCTACAAAGATGCCTCCGGCAAGATCCGCATCGCGGCGGGCATGCTGCCTGACGCCCGCTTGAAAACCATTTTCACCGACTGAGATCACGCGCGGTATCGCACTGCGCCGGTTCCACTTCCAGGATGTCCCCGCTATCCTTCGTCACTGCTGCCCTCGTAGCTCAGTTGGATAGAGCGGTCCCCTCCTAATGGCAATGTCAGTCAAGGTGGATTGAGTAACCTTCCTGTATTCTCCTTTAGTTTCAATCATTTAAGGCATTTTCTCGTTCCGTCCATTCGTGACGATTTCGTTAAGAACGTGTTTTTTCGTGGTTGTTTGGGGTACTTCGTGCGATTTTTTTGCCCCGCATTTGCCCCGTTTTGCCCCGTGGTCTGGGGCAGTGGACCTGGAGGCGCCTCTGGCCTCCATCGCGGGGGTTCTTGGGCGGTGGCCTTGCTTGGTGTAGTTTTGACTTTCCTTTGCAAGGAAGCCTTTGAATGAGTGCCGTAACAACATCAGTCAACTACGAACGTCTTAAAGAAATCTTTCCCGAACAATCCCACCTCACGCCTGCTGACGTGGCAAAGGTGTTGAAGCTGGCGATTGATACCGTAAGGCGTGCCGTCAAAGATGGACGCTTGAACGCTGGGTTCACGAAGTTAGGCACGGGTTCCCTTCGCGTCTCTATGAAAGCCTTTGCTGACTATCTGGACGGGTTGCCCGTCATGGATGGGCAAAAGTGCGTGATTGCGTATGAACCGAAGGCAGGCACCCACTTTGATGTAAAGAACATGCCCGCCCGTCGCGGTGCTGGTGGTGTGCGGTCGCTGGAGGTCTATCAACCGCTCGGGTTTGAGCATGCCCACGCCTACTCTGGCCTTGACATGCTGGCGGTGTCGTCGCGCTTTGAGGGGTCGTATGAACTTCAATCGTTGTTGTTGAAATTCGGTATCTGGCTCTATCGCTTGGGTCATGGAATTTCACACAAAGACATTCAAGACCTGTCGTCGCATGTTGAAAGCCTGACCACTTCGCTTGATGATGTAGAGGCTTGTTCAAAGGCCTTCTTTGCCTCGGTCATCGTTGAGTTCAACAAAGATACCGGAACCGACAATCTGGAAAGTCTCTGTTCTTTGGCGTTGTACTTCTCTGAATATCTCCCAAAAAGGTTCATTGAAGTTTGAACTTGAATGTCAGTCGAATAAGAAAGAAAGATTGCTTCTTTTCTTAAAATAGTTGTTGTTTTCTTATATGGGGCTCGATAAGATCGCCTCACACCAACCAAACAAAGGGGTTTAAATCATGGCTATTCCTTCCAGCATTGAAGAAATCAAAAAGCTGTCACCTGAAAAGCGTCTCGAGTTGAGTAAACTTCTTGAAGAAAGCAAAGCTGACGACTTGAGGGAGTTGAAGGATGGCTTCATTGAACGAATTCAAGTGGTTTTCAATGAGGCAGTGAGCAAGGGTTTCACGCTGACTCAAGCGGATGTGTCTTTTATCCGTGGCGGTGCTGGTAAGGCCGGCAAGTCGGGAAGTGGTGCCACCCGCGTTGCAAAGTTCTTCTACAAAATCCAAGGAACCAAGTACAAAACCCAAGGCAAGAAGTCGGAAGCCTTCCTTGCCCTGAACCTCACCCCTGCGCAACTCTTGGAAGCGAAAGAAGCAAACCCCGAACACCCCGAATACGAGGCTAACAAGAAAGCGCTTGAAGAAGAAAAGAAAGGCGGTGTAAGTGCTAAAAAGGCTCCCGCAAAGTCTGCT
>ADIG01001059.1_pt1 | contig 73946 bp, 71 predicted proteins | sample 268288 | NCBI WGS metagenome assembly ADIG01 (sample SAMN02954299, study PRJNA39533) | groundwater metagenome | biome: aquatic; feature: FW106 well; material: groundwater; isolation source: FW106 well in Area 3 of the Oak Ridge Field Research Center (FRC) near the... | place: USA: Oak Ridge, TN ...
ATCCGCGAGGTGATCGCGCGTATCGTCGATGGCTCCGAGTTCCACGAATTCAAGGCGCGCTACGGCAAGACCCTGGTTTGCGGCTTCGCGCACATCCACGGCTATCCGGTCGGCATCGTCGCCAACAACGGCATCCTGTTCGCCGAGAGCGCGCTCAAGGGCGCGCACTTCATCGAGCTGTGCAACCAGCGCAACGTGCCGCTGGTGTTCCTGCAGAACATCACCGGCTTCATGGTCGGCAAGAAATACGAGCAGGCCGGCATCGCCAAGGACGGCGCCAAGATGGTGACCGCGGTGGCGTGCTCGCACGTACCGAAGTTCACCGTGGTGATCGGCGGCAGTTTCGGCGCCGGCAATTACGCGATGTGCGGTCGTGCCTACGGCGCGCGCTTCCTGTGGATGTGGCCGAACGCGCGGATCAGCGTGATGGGCGGCGAACAGGCCGCCTCGGTGTTGGCCACGGTCAAGCGGGACGGCATTGAGGCCAGCGGCGGCGAGTGGTCGGCCGAGGAGGAAGAGGCGTTCAAGGCGCCACTACGCGAGCAGTACGAACGCCAGGGCCACCCCTACTACGCCAGCGCGCGGCTGTGGGACGACGGTATCATCGACCCGGTCGATACACGCCGCGTGCTGGGGCTGGCCATCTCGGCTTCGATGAATGCGCCGATCGAGCCCCAGCGCTATGGTGTGTTCCGCATGTAGTCGGTCATGAAGTGCGACCGGGTTGCGCTTGTTGCATCAGCTCCGACCGGGGTTGTGCAGCACTCTCCGATTCGGGCGAACTGGCTTGACGCCGCGGCGGCTGGGCAGCGCGGGTAACCAACCTTGCGCCGAGCCACAATGCCAACAGGGTTGACGCATAGACCGTCAATTGCATGCCTGACGGTCGCGCGTCGTAGCCGACCAGGATGTGCGCGGTCTGACCCAGCAATGATCCATTGTCGAGCAACCAGGAGCTATCCCACAGTTGCGGGCTCCATGCCGGCAACAGATTGGCCTGGATCAGGTAGCGCGCTGCGCTGGACGCCAGTCCGGCAGCCAGCAGGCTCAACATACCGTTGGTGAAACCGAAGAAGTGTCGCATCGGAATCCGCAGCAACCCGGCATACAAGGCCAAGCCAAGCGCCGAACCGGCAATTACGCCGATGGCCAGCCCTGCCCACAAATGATCCGCACCGCCGGCGCGCATGCCGTACAGGAACAACACGATCTCGGAGCCCTCGCGCAGTACCGCGATGGCGACCACCACCAGCAGCAGGGTCAACGAACTGGCTCCACTCTGCACCGCGCTGCCCAGCGCCTGCATCTGGCGAGCGAGCTCGCGACCATGACTGGCCATCCACAGCACATGCCAGCCGATCATCAGCACCGCCGCCAGCAGCACCGTCGCATTGAACAACTCCTGGCCAACACCGCTGAACGCCGAGGCCAGCAGTCCGGCCGACAGCGCCACCAGCACCGCCCCCGACACGCCCAACGCGATGCCGCCGCCAACAAACCAGCCGCGCCGATGCACGCCGCGCGTGGCCGCAGCCACCACGCTGACGATCAGCGCCGCTTCCAGCACTTCCCTGAAAACCAGCAAGGCTACAGCCCACATGGCGCTACTCCACCACCAGCGTGCCCTGCGCCGTGGGCTGGTGGAAATCTCCATAGAAGTTGTAACGCCCGGGCTTGAGCGGGCCGATGAAAAGACTCATCCGGCTGTTTGGCATCACGATTTTCTCGGCTGGGAAATCATTGCTTTCGAACTCCTCGGGCGAGGGATCCTGGTTGATCAGCTCAAGCTTGATCCGGCTATGCGCCGGAATATGCAGGGTGCTGGGTTGATAGCGGTGGTTCTTCAGCACCAAGGTGTAGGTCGGCGCGTCGGCAGCGAGCGCCGACGTCGGCAACAGCGCCGCCAGCACGAACGGCAGGGATCGCTTCATGGAATGCATGCCTTCAATCACCTTGAATGATACCTATTATTATACAGGAACAAAAAAAGAACCCCAACGTCTGGCGGTTACCTGCCGTTGGGGCGGGCCTGAGTCATGTCAGCAGGTCACTGCTGCTTTGTACCGGCCACGCACGATACCACTCTTGACCTGGATCAACCCGAAGCCACATCGAAGCCGCCAGGTCTTCGAGGCAGTCAGTCTTGCGGTGGCTCGCCGCGGAGCCTGACGTCACCCGACAGCAGGTCGGTGCGTTCGGCATTCGCTTCGCGCTGAGACTCGAAGAAGCGCTGCACCCGCTGGCACACGGCCATGGTGTTTTCGCGGGCGATCGCCGAGATCACGAACCACGGCTGTTTCCAGTCCAACTCGGCAACGATCCTTTCCGCGGTTGCCTGGCGCTCGTCCTCGACCAGCATGTCGGATTTGTTCAGCACTAACCAGCGCGGCCGCTCCAGCAATTCCGGGTTGAATTTCTCCAGTTCCAGCTCGATCGCGCGCACCTGACCGGCTACGTTGGAACCGTCGAGCGGAGCCATGTCCACCAGGTGCAGCAGCAGGCTGGTACGCGCCACGTGGCGCAGGAACTGGATGCCCAGCCCGGCGCCTTCAGAGGCGCCCTCGATCAGGCCGGGAATGTCCGCAATCACGAAACTCTGGTCGACGCCGAGACTGACCACGCCCAGATTGGGGTGCAGCGTGGTGAACGGATAGTCCGCCACCCGCGGCGTCGCCGCCGAGACCGCACGGATGAAGGTAGATTTGCCGGCATTCGGGAAGCCGAGCAGGCCGACGTCGGCGAGCAGACGCAGTTCCAGCTTGAGCTCGCGCACGTCGCCGGGCGTGCCCACCGTAGCCTTGCGCGGTGCCCGGTTCACCGAGCTCTTGAAATGAATATTGCCCAGCCCGCCCTTGCCCCCCTGCGCCACCAGCATGCGCTGGCCGTGGCCGGTGAGATCGCCGATCACCTCGTCGGTATCGATATTGGTGATCATGGTGCCAACCGGCACGCGGATCGTGTGATCGTCGCCGCCCTTGCCGTACATCTGGCTGCCCATGCCGTTCTGGCCGCGCTGCGCCTTGAAGCTGCGCTGATGGCGAAAGTCGACCAAAGTATTCAGGCCTTCGTCGGCCACCAGCCAGACCGAACCACCCGCGCCGCCGTCGCCGCCATCGGGACCGCCGAACGGGATGAACTTCTCGCGGCGGAAGCTGATGCAGCCATTGCCGCCATCGCCGGCCTGGACTTTGATGATTGCTTCGTCGACGAATTTCATTGCGAGGGGCCGGGAATGGGGAGTAGGGAATGAGAAATGGGAAAAGCTGGGGTATCGGCAAGGGTGAGCAGCACGCTTTGCTTTTGCGCCTGACCATTCCCTATTCTCTATGCCCTATTCCCAGCTCGCCAAAAACAAAAGCCCCGCAACGCGGGGCTCTCATTCGCGTTACTGGCGAGCTTACGCCTGCACGACGTCGACGAATCGGCGGTTCTTGGCGCCGCGAACGGCGAAGTGAACCTTGCCGTCGACCAGTGCAAACAGTGTGTGGTCGCGACCCAGGCCCACGCCGGTGCCCGGATGAAACTGGGTACCGCGCTGGCGCACGATGATGTTGCCCGCCTCGATGGCCTGGCCACCGTAGATCTTGACGCCGAGGTATTTCGGGTTCGAATCGCGACCGTTGCGGGTGGAGCCGCCTGCCTTTTTATGTGCCATGACTATCTACTCCAGCTAAATCAGGCGTTGATGCCCGTGATCTCGATTTCAGTGAAATGCTGCCGATGGCCCTGCTGACGCTTGTAGTGCTTGCGGCGGCGGAACTTGATGATGCGGATCTTGTCGGCCCGACCGTGCTTGCGCACGGTAGCGCTGACGGTGGCGCCTTCGACCACCGGCGCACCGACCGTGATCGACTCGCCGGTGCCGACCAGCAACACCCGATCGAAACTCACCGTGGCGCCTTCATCGGCGGTCAACAGCTCCACGCGCAGCACGTCGCCCTGCTGCACACGGTACTGCTTGCCACCGGTCTTGATGACTGCGTAACTCATGGGAATGCCCTTCTGTCGTTATTCTCTTGGGTATCGCCATGACCCAACAGATCTGGCGAACCGCGGATTATAGCGAGCCCAGTCCGGGCTGGTCAAATACTGACCAGCCCGCTTCCACGCTATCGCGCCGTCTACCCGCAAGGGCTCAATGGCCGGGGTCCGGCGCGGTAGACGGCAGCTTGGCCGCCGGACTCCCCGGACAGCGGCCCTCGGCATCCAGCGTACCCTTGTGCTGCAGCTCCTTGATCATCGCTTCGCCGCGTTGGCGCCCCCACTGCTGGCCGATCTTCATGCCCTGGGCCATGGTTATCGGCATCTGGGTGATCACTTTCTGGCCCAGCGGCGACTTGTAGAACTTGAGCAGGCCAGCCACGTCCTCGGCCGTGAAGTGCGCCTGGTAAACCGGCACCATCTTGCCCAGCAACTGCTCGCTATTACTCGCATCGATAAAGTTCTGCCAGTAGGACGCGGGCACGCACGGCACGGCCTGCCCCATGATACCGGCCATCTGCGAGTTCATCTGGCCGAACATCTGGCCCAGGTGCATGACTTCGAACAACTGGCGCACCTGCTGGTTGCTGGGCCGTGCCGCCATCGCCTGGCCACTTCCCCCCAGGGCGAAGGCCGTCCCGACCGCAATCCCGATCCACTTGCGCATGGCTCTCGTCTCCTGTTGACCACTACAAAACCGCACCGCTGGCGGCAAACGCGCCATTTAGCCACAACGACGGACGCGATGCGAACCCGCAACTACTCAGGCGCGGCGGCCGCGATTCCAGGGACGGCGGGCAGCGCCTGCCCCATGTACAGAACGCCTTGGTATAGTAATGGGCTTCCCCCATATACGGCATCAATGGACACCATTCGCATCCGCGGCGCGCGCACGCACAACCTCAAGAACATCGACCTCGACCTGCCACGCGATCAGCTGATCGTCATCACCGGCCTGTCCGGCTCGGGCAAATCCTCGCTGGCGTTCGACACCATCTACGCCGAAGGGCAGCGCCGCTACGTGGAATCCCTTTCCGCGTATGCACGGCAGTTTTTGTCGATCATGGAAAAGCCCGACGTCGACCACATCGAAGGCCTGTCACCGGCAATTTCGATCGAGCAGAAATCCACCTCGCACAACCCGCGCTCCACCGTCGGCACGATCACCGAGGTGTACGACTACCTGCGCCTGCTATACGCCCGCGTGGGTACGCCGCGCTGCCCGGACCACGGCACACCGCTGGAAGCGCAGACAGTAAGCCAGATGGTCGATGCCACCCTCGCGCTGGATCCCCAGCAGCGCTATATGCTGCTAGCGCCGGTGGTCCGCGAGCGCAAGGGCGAACACGTACAGGTGTTCGAGCAGTTGCGCGCGCAGGGTTTCGTGCGCGCACGCGTCGACGGCGCGGTCTACGATCTGGATGCGGTGCCGCCCCTGACTTTGCGCCAGAAGCACACGATCGAAGTGGTGATCGACCGCTTCCGTCCGCGCGAGGACATCCAGCAGCGTCTGGCCGAATCGTTCGAGACGGCACTGCGCCTTGGCGATGGTCTGGTGATCCTGGCCAACATGGATGATGCGGCAGCGCCCGAGCAGCTGCTGTCCTCGCGTTATTCCTGCCCGATCTGCGACTACTCACTGCCCGAGCTGGAACCGCGATTGTTCTCCTTCAACTCGCCGATCGGCGCCTGCCCCTCCTGCGACGGCCTCGGTGTAACCCAGGTGTTCGATCCCGCGCGCGTGGTCGGGCATCCCGAGCTGTCGCTGGCCAGCGGCGCGGTGCGCGGCTGGGACCGGCGCAACGCGCACTACTTCCAGCTAATCCTGTCGCTGGCGGCGCACTACGGCTTCGCGGTGGACACGCCGTGGCGGGAACTTCCTGCCGAGGTACAAAAGGCTGTGCTGTACGGCAGCGGCAAGGACAAGATCGCGTTCCGCTACCTCACCGAGCGCGGCGGCAAGGTCACCCGCGAGCATGCGTTCGAAGGCATCTTGCCGAACCTCGAACGACGCTACAAGGAAACCGAATCGGCGGCCGTGCGCGACGAGCTGGCCAAATACATCAGCGACCAGCCCTGCCCTGCCTGCGGCGGCCAACGTCTGAATCGTTCGGCGCGCAACGTGTTCGTTGCCGACCACGCGCTGCCATCGCTGACCCACCGCTCGATCGACGACGCGCTGGCGTTCTTCGCCGAACTCAAGCTGGCCGGCTGGCGCGGCGAGATCGCGCTGAAGATCGTCAAGGAGATCCGCGAGCGGCTGACCTTCCTCAACGACGTCGGGCTGAACTACCTCACGCTGGATCGCCAGGCCGACTCGCTATCCGGCGGCGAGGCGCAGCGCATCCGACTCGCCTCGCAGATCGGCGCCGGCCTGGTCGGCGTGATGTACGTGCTGGACGAACCGTCGATCGGCCTGCACCAGCGCGACAATGCGCGCCTGCTCGGCACGCTTACCCGCCTGCGCGACCTAGGCAATACCGTGATCGTGGTCGAGCATGACGAGGACGCCATCCGCATGGCCGATCACGTACTCGACATCGGCCCTGGCGCCGGCGTGCACGGCGGCGAGATCGTGGCGCAAGGCAGCGTGCAGGACATGCTCGATGCGCCCCGTTCGGTCACCGGCCAGTTTCTCTCGGGCGAACGCGCGATCGAAGTGCCGACCGAACGCCGCCAGCCCATCGACGCCGATTCGTGGCTGCATCTGAAAGGAGCCCGCGGCAACAATCTGAAGCATATCGACCTGGCGATCCCCGCCGGCTTGTTCACCTGCATCACCGGCGTTTCCGGCTCGGGCAAGTCGACCCTGGTCAACGACACTCTGTTCCGCCTCGCCGCCGCCGAATTGAACGGCGCCAGTACCTCGGCGGCGCCGTACACGTCGGTCGACGGCATGGATCTGTTCGACAAGGTGGTCGACATCGACCAGTCGCCGATCGGTCGCACGCCGCGTTCCAACCCGGCAACTTATACCGGCCTGTTCACGCCGCTGCGCGACATGTTCTCGCAGGTACCGGAAGCGCGTTCGCGCGGCTACACGCCGGGTCGCTTCAGCTTCAACGTGCGTGGCGGCCGCTGCGAAGCCTGTGAGGGCGACGGGCTGATCAAGGTGGAAATGCACTTCCTGCCCGACGTCTACGTGCCGTGCGACGTCTGCCACGGCAAGCGCTACAACCGCGAGACGCTGGACATCCTCTACAAAGGCTACACGATTGCCGACGTGCTCGACATGACGGTCGAGGATGCGCTGAAGCTGTTCGAGAACGTACCGAGCATCGCGCGCAAGCTCGACACCCTGCGTGCGGTGGGCCTGGATTACATCAAGCTCGGCCAGAGCGCGACCACGCTCTCAGGCGGCGAGGCACAGCGCGTGAAGCTGTCCAAGGAACTGTCCAAGCGCGACACCGGCCGCACCCTGTACATCCTCGACGAGCCCACCACCGGCTTGCACTTCCACGACATCGAGCAGTTGCTCGACGTGCTGCACCAGCTGGTCGACCAGGGCAATACCGTGGTGGTGATCGAACACAACCTCGACGTGATCAAGACCGCCGACTGGGTCGTCGACCTCGGCCCCGAGGGCGGCGACGGCGGCGGTCGCATCCTGGTGGCCGGCACGCCGGAGACGGTGGCGGCCACGCCCGCTTCGTACACCGGCCGCTTCCTCGCACCACACCTGAAACCGGCGAAGCCCAGGAAGCCGGGCACCACCAAGCGGGTCAAGGCCGCCACCAGGCACATCGCCTCGGCCGACAAGTACAAGCCGATGCGCGGAAGGAAAAAAACTCGTGAAACCAGCTGATTCCAGCCCTGCCGTCGCCACCACCACCGACGCACCGTTGTTCGTCGCCACCCTTGGCGTGCGCTGGCGCGATCTGGATGCATTAAACCACGTCAACAACGCAAACTTCCTGACCTACCTGGAGGAGGCCCGCCTGCAATGGCTGCAACACGTGCACGACTGGTTCAACGAAGATACGATGCCGGTGCTGGCGGCCAGTGAATTGCAGTATCGCCGACCGATCGCGTGGCCGGCCACGCTGCATGTCGAATTGCGTTGCACGCGACTGGGCAACAGCTCGATGACGATCGCCCACCGCATCATCGACGCCGATGATGCCAGTTGCCTGTACAGCGACGGCCATGTCGTGATGGTGTGGATGAACCCCACCACCGGCAAGTCAGTGGCACTGCCCGACTCCATCCGTGCGGTAGCGCACGAATCCGCCGCCTGACACCACGGCGGCGGCGGCGCGCGAGCCATCCTGCCCACGCCAACCATTCACCTGTCATCGCTATGATGGGGTCCGGTTTTCATGATGGCCTTTCCCCGATGACCACATCACCGCGCCGCTTGCTGACTCTTTCCGCCGCTTGCACTCTCGCATTGGCCGGTCTTGCGCCGGTCCACGCCGCCACCGCGCCGAGCGCACGCGCACCAGTTTCCATGTCGACATGAACGGGCGCACGCTGGACGAGGCCTTCCGCATCGAGCTCAGCAATGTCGGCGACAGCCCGCGTACGGTGACCGTACGCGAACATCCGAACCGCTGGCGCGAGTGGAAGCTGGTTTCCTCCAGCAGCAAACCCAGGACCCAGACCGCCGACACGCTGGAATTCCGCATCGAGATTCCCGCCAACGGCAAGGCCGCACTCACCTATGCAGTACGTTACAACTGGACTGCCGACGAGCAACCACAGTAATCCCATCGGAGTACACCATGCTCAACCTGATCACGCATGACAACGCGATCCGCGAAATCCAGCTGGCGCGCCCCCCGGTCAATGCACTGAACCTGGAGCTGTTGCAGGCGCTGCACAAGGCCATCGACGACAGTGTGCGCGAGGGGGTGCGCGGCATCGTGCTGTCCGGCGCGCCGGGGCTTTTCTCGGCCGGCATCGACGTACCCGCCCTGCTCCAGCGCGACCGTCAGGGCGTGCTGGAGTACTGGCGCGAATTTTTCGCGTTGTGCGGCACCCTGGCGCGCGCACCAATCCCCATGGTCGCTGCAATCACCGGACACAGCCCGGCCGGTGGTGCGGTGCTGGCGCTGTTCTGCGACTACCGCGTGATGGCGGAAGGCCCGTACCGGATCGGCCTCAACGAAGTGCAGGTTGGTCTGATCGTGCCCGAGGCGATCCAGCTGGCGCTGCGCCGCGTGGTCGGGACCTACCGCGCCGAGCGGCTGCTGGTTTCCGGTGCCATGATCGACTCCGCGCAGGCGCACGCCTGCGGTTTCGTCGACGAACTCACGGGAGTCGACCAGGTCACGATGCGTGCCGTCCACTGGCTGACCGAACTGCTCGCGCTGCCCTCGCACGCGATGCTGACCACCCGCCGCCTGGCGCGTGCGGATCTTGCAGACGCCTACGCCGACATGCAGGCGTTGCCGTTGGACGACTTCACCGAGGCATTCTTCCATGCCGAGACGCAGACCGTATTGCAGCAACTGGTCGCACGCCTCAAAGCCAGGAAATAGGCATGCCGAAATAGGCATGCCGCAGGAGCCCGCTCGCGGGCGATGCTCCTGCTCTGATGCACGAAGGGCAGATCACATCGCCCGCAAGCGGGCTCCTACGGTTGCAGGTCAGCCTTTGGCCACCGGCCGCGCCGGGTCGCTGACCCAGCCGCTCCACGACGGCGCATACAGGCGTGACCCCTGCAGGCCCGCATGCTCCATCGCCAGCAGGTTGTGGCAGGCGGTGACACCGGAGCCGCACATGTGCACGACGTGTGCCGGCTCGGCGCCAGCCAGCACCGCGGTGAACTCCGCGCGCAATTGCGCAGCCGGCTTGAAACGGCCGTCATGGTCCAGGTTGTCGGCGAACGGGCGGTTCAGCGCACCGGGCACGTGGCCGCCCACGCGATCCAGCGGTTCAACCTCGCCGCGATAACGCGCAGCGCCACGCGCGTCCAGCAATTGGCCTGACGTGCCATCGGCTATGTCGGCGTGATCGAGCAACAGCTGGCTCGCGTCATAGCGCAGCGACAGCTTGCTGGCTGGTCGTGGCAGCGCCTCGCCGGATTCAGTCGGCAGCGCCGCGGCCAGCCACGCGGCATAGCCGCCATCCAGCACGGCGGCCTCGACTGCGACCAGACGCAGCAGCCACCACAGGCGTGCTGCGGCCATGGCGCCACCGGCAGCGTCATAACTGACCACCTGCATGCCGCCGCGCCAGCCCCAGCGTGACAGCAGCGCACTGAACGCCGATTCTAGCGGCAACGGATGTCGACCCAGGCCTTCGGCCTGCCGCGATCGATCCGACAAATCGCGATCCAGGCTGGCATAGACTGCACCGGGAATATGGCCATCCCGATAGTCGCGCTCGCCCTGCGTCGGATCGGACAACGCGAAGCGGCAGTCCACGATCAGGACCTGGTCCGACGACCGCGCCGCGAGATCGGCAGCATCGATGAGAGTGGTTTTCAGTGTCATGTGCGCTCCATTCTTTGCAGCAGGTTGCAGAGCATCGCGGCAGTAGCACCCCAGATGCGATGCCCGGCGTGGACGAACTCCACCATCGGGCGCTGGTGGCCACGAAACTCCATGGTGTAGCGCCGCAGGTTGGCCGGATCGAGCAAGAAAGCCAACGGCACTTCGAATACTTCGGCGACCTCCTCCGGCGCGGGATACAAACGTGCGTGGGACGCAATCCTCGCTACCACCGGAGTGACGCAGAAACCACTGATGGTCTCGAAACGATCCAGGTAACCCAGTGGCGTCACCAGGTTGCGATCGAGGCCGATTTCCTCCTCGCTCTCGCGCAAGGCCGTGGCGAGGGCATCGTGGTCTTCCGGCTCGCTGCGGCCACCGGGAAACGCCACCTGACCGGCATGGGCCGCCAGATGGTCGGTACGCACGGTGAGCACCAGCCGTGGCTGCACACCTTCGCGAATGCCCACCAGTACTGCCGCCGACCGGCGCGCGCCCTGGCCCAGCAAGTCGCTCATGTCGGCGTGGTTCCAGCCTGGCCCTGTGGGTGGCGCCGACAGCGGCAGCAGCGCGTAGCCCAGGTCCTCCATCACGGCAGTCTGCGCGCCGGTAGGATCACCTTCATCACATGTAGTCGTTCGAAATCGCTCATCGCCCGCCAGCGGCCGATCTCCTCGCCGCTGCGCTGGCAGCCCACGCAATAGCCACGCGGGTCCAGCCGGCAGATGCCGGTACACGGGCTCGGGAGAAGGTCTTGCAGGGGATCCGGCGCGTTCGACATACCGGTTCATGGTAACACTCGTGCCACTCAGGGTTGCTCGTGCTCGGGCTTGATCGCCAGCAGTTCAATCTCGAACTGCAGCACCTCGTTCGGGCCGATTCGCGGCAGCGCGCCCTCCTCGCCATAGGCCAGGCGCGGCGGGATCACCACCTTCCAGCGATCGCCCACGTGCATGCGCGGGATCACATCGCGCCAGCCGGGGATTACCTTGTCCACGGCGAAGCTCACCGGTGCGCCGTGCGCCCAGGTGCTGTCAAATTCGGTGCCATCAGCCAGCATGCCGCGATAGTTCACCACCACCGTGCTGGTCACGCTGGGGTGTACCGTGCCGGCGCCCTTGCTCAGCACCGAGTACTGAATACCCGACGGCAACTGCACCACGCCGGGCTTCTTGCGGTTCTGCGCCATGAATGCCGCGCTCTTGCGCGCGTTGGCGGCGGCAATGCTGTTGAACGCGGCCAGCGCCTCGCCGTGCATCTGCTGCTGCAGACGGTGCAGCTGGGCCTGCATTTCCTGGATTGGCACGGTCGGCTTGCGCTTGCCATAGGCATCGGCGATCGCCTTTTGCAGCGTCGGCAGATCCACATCCGGACTGCCCTCGGCGAAGCGGCTGCCAATCTGGTAACCGATGGCATAGGAAAGCTTGACCTTGTCCGGCTTCGCCGCCGCGGGGGCTGGCGCGGCGGCATGTCGCTGCGCGTGCAGCGCGCCGCCCAGCAGCATGCCCGCGAGCAGGAAACCACCCAGATATGTCGCGCCAGTTGCCATCGATCCATGCCTTGAGTCGAGAAAAGAATTCGCGCGGGCGTCCCTTGCCATTTACGCATATGCGCATTGCACACGCACACGGCTGTGAGAAACCCGCTGCCGGCAAAGGTTCCCGCTGCTACCATCACCCGTTGAGTCTTCGAAGGAGCCTGTCATGGCCTATCGCAACCTGGAAACCAGCAACCGCGGTGCAGTGCGTACGATCGCAGTGAACCGGCCCGACAAGCTCAACGCACTCAATCGCGACACCCTCAACGAACTGACACTGGCGTTCGCGCAGGCCGCCCAGGACGATGCGGTGCGCGTGGTGGTGCTGACCGGCACCGGCGAAAAGGCGTTCGTCGCCGGTGCCGATATCGCCGAGATGAACGGCTATACGCCGATCCAGGCCCAGGCGTTCTCGCGCACCGGCCAACGTCTGATGAGCTCGATCGAACGGCTGGGTAAGCCAGTGATCGCACGCATCCAGGGCTTTGCGCTGGGCGGCGGCATGGAACTGGCGATGGCCTGCCACCTGCGCGTAGCCAGCGAGAAGGCGAAGTTCGGCCAGCCGGAAATCAACCTCGGGCTGATTCCCGGCTTCGGCGGCACCCAGCGCCTGCTGCGCCTGGCCGGTCGTGGCGCCGCGCTGGAGCTGTGCCTGAGCGGCGCCGTGATCAACGCACAGCGCGCGTGCGAACTGGGCCTGGTCACCCGTGTCGTCGCCGCTGAAGCGTTGGACGATGCGGTGAACGTCCTGGCCGATCAGCTGGCCGCGGCCGCACCACTGGCGGCGGCCGGCATTCTCGACGCGGTGCTGCAAGGTGGAGAGATGGCACTGGACCAGGCTCTGGAGTTCGAGACGCAGGGTTTCGCGCTGGCGTTCTCTACCGATGACATGCGCGAAGGCACCAGCGCCTTCCTGGAAAAGCGCAAGGCCGAATTCAAGGGAAGCTAGGGCGGGCAGTGCCCGCCCTCGGTGACCGCTGGCTGGCCGCTCAATGCGCGCCGGCGTACTTTTTCTCGCTGGCGGTCACGCGCATGTCCAGACGGTTTTCCGGTGGCGCCAGCGGACAGGCGGCAAACGAGGTGAACGCACACGCCTGGTTGAAATCCAGCACGAGCTTGCCGTTCTTGGGCGGATCAACGTAGAGGAATCGCGCAACCGCATAGGTTTCCTTGCCGCTGGTGCCGCCCCCTGCAACAAACGGTCCCGACGGATCAACGACCGCGCATGAACAGCTTGTCGAGCTCGGCCAGGCTCAGCTGCACCCAGGTCGGACGCCCATGATTGCATTGCCCGGAACGCTCGGTCACCTCCATCTCGCGCAGCAGTGCATTCATCTCCGGAATGGTCAGGCGGCGACCGGCGCGCACCGAGCCATGGCAGGCCATGGTCGAGAGCAGCTCGTTCTCCAGTTCCTGCAGCCGACGCGAACTACCGTGCTGGGCCAGCTCGGACAGCACGTCGCGACTCAGCTGCGCGACATCGGTGCCTTCCAGCAGCGCCGGAATGCGCCGCACCACGATGCTTGCCGGGCCGCTGCGCGACAGCTCCAGACCCCAGCCGGCCAGCGCGTCGGCGTATTCCTCCGCGGCAGCGGCTTCCTTCGCGCTGACCGCGACCGACTGCGGCACCAGCAGCATCTGCGCGCGCAGGTTGCTGCCGGTGCGGCCGGATTTCAACTTTTCATAGGTGATCCGCTCGTGCGCCGCATGCATGTCGACCAGGATCAGGCCCTGCGCATTCTCGGCGAGCACGTAAATGCTCTTGAGCTGGGCAATCGCGAAACCCAGAGGCGGGGCCTCGCCGGGCTCGGCCTGGCTCATCGACGAAGTACGCGGCGCTTCGCCCAGCAGCGCGGCGTAGTCGGCCAGCGGCTCGTCGCGCACGCCCAACGACAAGCGGTGCTGGCCGGCACGCGCCGGCCATGATTGCGGCATCGACAGCGGTGTCGTGGCGCCGGACAGGCGCAGGCTGCCGCCGGCTTCCTGCGCCTGCGAAACTACCTGACCGGCGCGCGTGTGCGCCAACGCCTCGTGCAGGGTGCGGAACAGGAAATCGTGCACCAGGCGCTGCTCACGGAAACGCACCTCGTGCTTGGCCGGGTGCACGTTCACGTCGACACCGGCCGGATCGAGTTCCAAGTACAGCACGAAGGCCGCATGGCGACCGTGAAACAGCACGTCGGCATAAGCCTGGCGCACCGCATGCGCCACGATGCGGTCGCGCACCAAGCGGCCGTTGACGTAGAAATACTGCGAATCGGCCTGCGCCCGCGAGGCGGTCGGCAAGCCGACCCAGCCGGACAGCTGCAATCCGGCGGCCGCGTGGTCGATGCGCAGACTCTGCGCCGGAAACTCCACACCGAGCACCTCGGCAACCCGCTGCAATGTGGCCTGCTCATCGCGCGCGGCTTTCCAGATGCGCACCGGCTTGCCGTTGTGGCTGAGGCGGAACTCGACCGAACTGCGCGCCAATGCCAGCGACTTGAGCAGGTCGTCGATGTGGGCGAACTCGGTGCGCTCGGCGCGCATGAATTTCCGTCGTGCCGGGACATTGTGGAACAGATCACGCACCTCGACGCTGGTACCCGGCGGATGCTGCGCCGGGCGTACCGCCTGCAGCTTGCCACCATCGACCTCGACCCGGTACGCCGCAGCGTCGCCGCGCAGGCGCGAAGTCAGCGCAAAGCGCGACACCGATGACACCGAGGCCAGCGCCTCGCCACGGAAACCCATGCTGGCGACGTGCTCCAGGTCGTCGAAGCTGCCGATCTTGCTGGTCGCATGCGAGGCTACCGCCAGCGGCAGCTCGTCGACGTGGATGCCGCCGCCATCGTCGCGCACGCGAATCAGGCGCACACCGCCGGCCTCGATATCCACCTCGATCCGCGTGGCGCCGGCGTCGAGACTGTTCTCGACCAGTTCCTTGACTACCGACGACGGCCGCTCGATGACTTCGCCGGCGGCAATCTGGTTGATGAGCTGGGGAGGAAGCAAGCGGATGACAGACATCCGCGAACTTTAGCAGCGAACGAGCGTGGTGCCGTCAGCCCGAAGGAATCGTCAGCACCGCACCGGCGTACACGGTATTGCTGTTGATCTGGTTTGCGCTCTTGAGCGCACCCACGCTGACCCCGTATTGCCGCGCGATGCTGCTCAGGCTTTCGCCGCGCCCGACCTTGTGCATGTCCGAACGCGCCAAGGGTTTGCCGATCGCGGCAACAGACGTACGTGCGCTCGTCCGGGAGCTGCCGACTGACGCCACGCGGGTGCCGCCGCGCTGCGCACCCTGTGCCGCAAACCACGTACCCGGTGGCGGCGTCGACTCGAAATAATTCTTCACGCCGTTCATGATCGCCTGGGCGAGCAGCTTCTGGTGGCCCGGATCGCGCAGCTTGCGCTCCTCCTGCGGATTGCTGATGAACGCTGTCTCGACCAGGATCGAGGGGACGTCGGGCGAGCGCAGCACCACGAAGTTGGCGCGCTCGACATACCCGCGGTGGGTCGGTCCCAGTTGCGCCAAGGCCTTGAGCACATTGCGGGCTACTTCATCGCTGGCCTGCATCGCCCAGCCCTGTTGCAGATCCAGCAGCACCTTGGCGAGCCCGTCGTTCTTGTCGTCCAGGCTGACGCCACCGATCAGATCGGAGCGGTTCTGCCCATCGGCGAGCCAGCGCGCGGCCATGCTGGTCTTGCCACGCGACGACAGCACCCACACCGACGAACCCCTGGCGTCGTCGCTGGTGAAGGAATCGGCGTGAATCGACACAAACAGATCGGCGTTGTTCTCGCGGGCGATCTCGTAGCGCTGCTTGAGCGGAATGAAATAGTCGCCGCTGCGGGTCAGTACGGCTTTCATGCCGGGCTGGCGATTGATCTGCGCCGCCAGGTCGCGTGCCACCGCGAGAGTCACGTTCTTTTCCAGCGTACCGTCGGGGCCGTGCGCACCCTGATCCTTGCCGCCGTGGCCGGCATCGACCGCCACCACTACCGCGCGCTGACCGTCGAGCATCGCCGCCGCCTGCTCGGCAGCCACCCGGCGGCTATGGGTCGGGTTGCTGTAGGACACGGTCACCGCGGCCGGCGCTGGCGTCGCGACGCGGCCGGCGGTCTTGCCTTTGCCTGGATACAGATCCAGCACCAGCCGATAATCCTCGTCACCGGCGGGCTTGAGCACGAAGCTCTTGAGCCGGCTCGACGGGTCGACTTTGGCGGTGAGCAGCAGGCTCTTGCCGCTGCGGGCATGGCTCAGGCCCCGGAACAGCCCCTGCGCGCCGGGTGCAGAAAAACTTGCCGCCGTCTGGCTGTCGCCCAGATCAACCACGATCTGCCCATCCTTCTGGTCGATCTGGTATTTCAAAGGGCCGCTGGCATCGAGCACCACACGGGTGTACTCGGGACCGGCCCAGACGCGGGCATCCTTGACCTCGGCCGCCCGCACCCCACCGAGCGCGGCGCCCGCCAGAATCGCGGCGACCAGCAGAACGGCCAGCTTGTTCAGGTAACCCGTCATGAGCCGCATTGAAACGCAGTCATGCAGCGAATGCAACAGGTTTTTCCTTTTAATATCCAAGACCTGCATGCTATTCATCAAGCGATATCAAGTTATCGACCACCAGTCACGCATTCCGAACAGATCCTCGCCGGGACAGCGGGTTCAGCAAAATCCCGAGCAGGAATAAGTACTTGGCTCCGCTCAGAGGCTGTGAAAAATTCGACCGCCGTAGCGAGAGCGTCGCCGGGCGTTCGTGGCAAGGTGCGCTGCGGGCCAATCCGGGGAGTTTGGTGAACCAAATGACTCGGATTGGCCCGTAGTGCGCCGCCGGCACGGGCGGGCGGCGACGTTCGCAGTAGGTGGGCGATTTTTTCACAGCCTCTCAGGACAGTTGCCGGAGCAACCTCACGCCACGCGCAGTGAAGGCACGCAGTTGTGCGCGGCGACCCTCGCCGAGGTAATCGAGCCGAAGCTCAAGATCCGCAGCGGGCAAAGCGCCCGCACCGCGCTCGGGCCACTCCACCAATACCAGCGCGTCCGGATCGGTCAGTGTGTCCAGACCCAGCCATTCGAGCTCGCCCGGATCGGCAATGCGATACAAGTCGAGATGCCAGGCTGGTCGTTCCCGGGCGGTGTAGCCCTCCATCAGGCTGTAGGTCGGGCTCTTCACCCGTTCCCCCACACCAAGCGCAGTCAGCAAGGCGCGCGCGAAGCTGGTCTTGCCGGCCCCAAGCGGCCCGTGCAGATAAAACACGAGCCCGTCATCCAGCCGGGCTGCTACGCGCGACGCCAACGCCGCGGTTGCCGCCTCGTCGGGTAGCGGCCAGACCGGACCGGTTTCGAGGTGCCCGCTCATGCCTCCCGCTCGCTGCTCGACAAGCCGTTGCCCAGCACGCGCAATGGCGTCAGCAGGTCGCTGGCCAGCAGACCGCGTTCGCCCGCCTGCGCGGCGCAATCGCCGGCGCGCGCGTGCAGGCCCACACCGATGCAGGCCGCCTGCCAGCCATCGCAGCCCTGCGCCAGCAGCGCGGCAATGATGCCGGTGAGCAGATCGCCCATGCCGCCGGAAGCCATGCCGGGGTTGCCCCATGGACAGACGTGCAGACGTCCATCCGGATCGGCGACCAGGCTGCCGGCACCTTTCAGGACCACCACGGCGGCGTGACGGCGGGCGAGCTCCCTTGCGCCAGCGAAGCGGTCGCGTTCGACCTCGGCGATGGACACGCCGAGCAGACGACTGGCCTCGCCGGGATGCGGAGTCAGCACGGTTGGCGTGGTGAACCGCCGCGGCTCGCTCGCGAGCAGATTCAGGCCATCGGCATCGAGCACCAGCGGCTTGCCGCTCTCCAGTGCAGTCAGCCACAACGCGTGTCCCCACGCGGACCGACCCAGCCCGGGTCCAAGCGCCAGCACGTCGGCACGCTCGAGCAGCGGTTGCAACGCCTGCGGTCCGTCGACACCGTGCGCCATCAGCTCCGGCCGTGCCGCGTTCAGCGCCGACACATGCTCGGTGCGCGTCGCCACGCTGACTTTGCCGGCACCGGCACGAAGCGCAGACGCGCCGGCAAGATGCACGGCACCGGCCATGCCCTGTGCGCCACCGATCACCAGCACGTGGCCGTAGCTGCCCTTGTTGCCGCACCGATCGCGCGGCGGCAACGCCTCGGCGGACAGCAGGCGCGCATCGCATGGCACATGCGCGAACACGCTGGCGGGCACGCCCAGCGTTGCCAGCTCCAGTACGCCGACGCAAGCGGCGGCACGGCCGGTATGCAGACCGCGCTTGTGCACGATGAAAGTCACCGTCTGGTCTGCGCGAATCGTTGCACTGGGACAATGCCCGCTGTCCGCATTCAGTCCGGAAGGAACGTCCAGCGCCAGGACCGGCGCGCCGTCGGCGTTGATGCGCTCGATCAGGCTTGCGGCGACAGTTTCGGGCGCCCGGTTGAGGCCGATGCCGTACAGCGCATCCACATGCAGTTCGGCCATGGGCAAGGCAGCGTGCGCGTCCCACAATTGCACCTGACCGCCGCCCTCTACCCACATGGCACGCGCTACGACAGCATCCCCGTGCGAAGCGGGCGTCAACGCCACCACCTCCACTGGCAGGCCGACCTCACGCGCCAGCACCGCCAGCAGGAAGCCGTCGCCACCGTTGTTGCCCGGACCGCAGTGCACGCAGATCCTGCGCACCTGCGGCCAATGTCGACGCAGGTGGCTCAGGGCGGCGCTGGAGGCACGTCGCATCAGCTCGACACCGGAGAGCTCCAGCGCCGCCAGCGCCGTACGGTCGATCTCGCGCATTTGCTCGACGGTATACAGATCGCGGCTGGGTTGATACTCGGACATAGGATGGATTATAGGGGCACGTTTACAATAGACGGATGCCCACGCACGTGCCCTCCGACTGCCCCGACTACGCCACACTCGCGCTCGACATCAAGCGCTGGGCGATCGAACTGGGTTTCGCCGACGCCGGCATCAGCGGCACCCACCTGGGCAACGACGAGCAGCACCTGCAACGCTGGCTCGATGGCGGCCACCATGGCGAAATGGAGTACATGGCCCGCCACGGCACCAAGCGCACCCGACCGGCCGAACTGGAACCGGGCACGCAACGGGTCATCTCGGTGCGCATGGATTACATCCCGCCCGGCATGGCGAATGCGTGGCAGGTGCTGGATGACGCCGAGGCCGGCTACGTGTCGCGCTATGCGTTGGGGCGCGATTACCACAAACTGATGCGCCAACGCCTGCAGAAACTGGCCGAGCGTATTCATGGCGTGGTCGGCGACTTCGGCTATCGCGCCTACGTCGATTCGGCGCCGGTGCTGGAGAAGGCACTGGCGCGCAATGCCGGCCTGGGCTGGATCGGCAAGCACACCGTGCTGATCAATCGACGCGCCGGTTCCTACTTCTTTCTGGGCGAGCTCTACACCGATCTGCCGTTGCCGGTGGACGAGCCAGCCAGCGAGCACTGCGGTACTTGCACGCGCTGCATTGAGGTGTGCCCGACCCAGGCGATCACCGGGCCGTACCAACTCGACGCCAAACGCTGCATCTCCTATCTCACGATCGAACTGAAAGGCAGCATCCCGGAAGAGCTGCGCGCACCCATGGGTAACCGCATCTTCGGTTGCGACGACTGCCAACTGGTGTGCCCATGGAACAAGTTCGCGCAGGTCACGACCGAGCCGGATTTCGCACCACGGCACCGCCTGGACGGCGCGAAACTGGTTGAACTGTTCGGCTGGACCGAGGCGGAATTCCTCAAGCGTACCGAAGGCATGGCCATCCGCCGCACCGGTTACGCAGGCTGGCTGCGCAACATCGCAGTGGCGCTGGGCAACGCGCCGCCTTCAACCGTAGTCCGCGAGGCCCTGATGGCACGGGCCGATCATCCGTCGGCGGTCGTGCGCGAGCACGTCGCGTGGGCGCTGGCCCGACAATAGGCTCAGGCTGCAGCCATCTGTTTGGGAATCGAGCGATTAGTGTGGCTGATGCGGTTGCCTTCGCCGGCGGCGATGTACACGCAGATCGGCTGGAACTTTTCCAGCTCCGCCTCGCTCAGCTGGGCGAACGCGGCGATGATCACCACGTCGCCGGGCGTGGCCCGATGCGCGGCGCTACCGTTCACCGAAATGATGCCCGAGCCTTCCTCGGCGCGCAGCGCGTAGGTGACGAAGCGCTTGCCGTTGTTCACGTTCCACGCATGGATCTGCTCATACTCGCGGATACCGGCGGCATCCAGCAGCAAGCCGTCGATCGCGATCGAGCCTTCGTAGTGGAGCTCGGCGTGGGTCACCGTGGCACGGTGGATCTTGGCCTTGAGTATGTTCAGCTGCATGACTTGTTCCCGCGGCGCTCTGCAAATGTGTTGATTATCGAACCGTTGGCACTGCACTGCAACATCAACGGCCCACAGCCAACATATGCGGGTGCTTCAATCGATCAGCAAGTTGTCGATCAGGCGGGTGGTGCCGAGGCGTGCGGCAATCAGCGCGATCAGGCCCGCACGCTGTCCGTCAGCCGGTTCGGCAAGGTCCTCGGCGCGGCGGATCACGACATAGTCGGGCGCAAAGCCGGCCCGCACCAGGCGCGCCCCACCGACTTGTTCCAGCGCGCGCCAGGCATGCCCCTTGCCCAGCAATTCGCGCATCTTCAGCAAGGTGTCGTGGATCAGCGGTGCCCGCGCCCGCTCGGCAGCAGACAGATACTGGTTGCGCGAGCTCAGCGCCAGGCCGTCGTCGGCACGCAGGATTGGTGCCGCGAGCACCTTCACCGGCAGCGACAGGTCGCGCACCATGCGCTCGATCACCTTCAGCTGCTGGAAATCCTTCTGGCCGAAGATGGCCAGATCCGGTTGCACCAGGTTGAACAGCTTGCACACCACGGTGGCCACGCCATCGAAATGGCCCAGCCGGTGCGCCCCTTCCAGCACCTCGGTGATCTGCGGCACGTGCAAGCTCACGCTGTGCCCGGCGCCAAACGGATAGATCGTGCCCACCTCAGGCGCAAACAACAGGTCGCAGTCTTCATCGGCCAGCGCTGCCTGATCCTGCACCAGGGTGCGCGGATAACGCTCGAAATCCTCGTTCGGGCCGAACTGGGTGGGATTGACGAACACGCTGGCGACGACCCGCTCCGCGCGCGCGCGTGCCAGCCTGATCAACGATTGATGACCAGCGTGCAGGTTGCCCATCGTCGGCACGAAGCCGACCGTCTGGCCGTTGCCGCGCCAGCCACGAATCGCGGCACGCAGGGCAGGAGCATCCTGTATGGTTTGCATGATGTCGCGACTCGCGGCTCAGTTGAAACAGTGTTCTGGTGCAGGGAAAGTGCCGCCGCGCACAGCCTCGGCATAGGCGGCGATCGCTGCCGCCACCGAGTCGCGCCCGAGCAGGAAATCCTTGCTGAACTTCGGTCGCTTGCCGGGCGTGATGCCGAGCATGTCGTGGATCACCAGCACCTGACCATCACAGTGCGGACCGGCACCAATACCGATGACCGGAATGGCCAGTGCTTCGGTCACCCGTCGTCCCAGCTCCACCGGCACGCCTTCCATCACCAGCAGCTCGGCACCGGCCGCCTGCACCGCCAGCGCATCAGCCAGCATGCGCTCAGCTGCCGCCTGCTCGCGTCCCTGCACACGAAAGCCGCCGAACCGGTGAACCGACTGCGGAGTCAAACCCAGGTGCGCGCATACCGGAATCGAGCGGGCGGTCAGTGCCGCAATCGCGTCGAGCACATGCGCTGCGGAACCCTCGATCTTCACCATCGCCGCACCCGCTTCGCCCACCAGCCGGGCACCAGCTGTCAGGGCATGTGCCACGTCGCGGTCGGCCATGAATGGCAGGTCGGCCACCAGCAAGGTCGCGCGCAAGCCGCGGGCAACCGCAGACGTGTGATAGACCATATGCTCCAGTGTCACCGGCAAGGTGCTGGCGTGTCCCTGCACCACCATGCCCAGCGAATCACCGACCAGCGCGATATCGATGCCGGCCGCCTCCAACTGCCACGCAAAGCTGGCGTCATAGGCGGTCAGCATCACGATGCGTTGCCCTTGCGTCTTCATCGCACGCAAGCCCGGCACGGTCACCGGCTTGCGGTCGAGGACACTCGCGTTTTGCACGTACACGGCAGTTCCTGGTCAGATGGATAATCATCGATTATGGCTCAAGCAGCCTATCGCAGCCGGCAGTATCGATCCCGGCCAGCAGTTGCGCCACCGTGCCGAGCCCCGGCAGCGACAACGTGGGTGCCACGTCGTTGAGCGGCAACAAAACGAAGGCGCGCTCGGCGATGCGCGGGTGCGGCAGGGTCAGCTCCGGGGAATCGAGTCGCACGCCGTCCATATGCAACAGATCGAGGTCCAGCGTGCGCGGGCCATTACGCTCGGTGCGTACCCGGCCCGCCCGTTGCTCGATCGAGAGCAAGGCCTGCAACAGCGCCTGCGGCGACAATCCAGTATCCAGTTCGACAACCGCATTGATGAACGGCGGTTGCTGCAGCACACCCCATGGCGGTGTGCGATAGAGCGCCGAACGCCGCAGCAAGCGCGTATCCGGCAACTGCGCCAGCGCCGCGCAGGCGTCGAGCACCTGTTGCCGAGGGGAGCCGAGATTGCTGCCCAGCGCAACGTAGCCCAGCGTCACGCCGAACCCGGCTTGTCGGCTCGCTTGTGGCGGCGCCGACGGGGCCTTGGCGGCCTTGCTGCCATCGGCGCGGGGGCTTGCTCGACGGCACTGCCGCCGCCAGCTGGCAGTGCCGCGGCGAGCACGTCCTGGGGTAACTGCTGGGCGTGCGCCCACCACTGACCCAATTCGCGCATCGTGGCGGATTCGTCGGCGCGCAGCACCAGGAAATCGAATGCGGCGCGAAAGCGCGGGTGCGCCATCAGGCGGAACACCCGTTTGCGCTGGATCTGTTCGAACCGCGGTTGCAACGACCAGATCTCCTCCATCGTGAAGGTGAACCGCCGCGGGATTGCGACGCGCTGACACTGCTCGGCGACCACCTTGGTCGCCGCCCGTGCCCAGGCTTCGTTGCCGTCCTGGCCATGTTCGATGGCCTGCCGGGCCAGATCGCGCACTTCACCCCACAGCAGCACCGCGAACAGAAAGGCAGGCGTTACCGATTTGCCTTCGCTGATCCGCGCGTCGGTATTGGACAGGCCGTGCTCGATCAGCGAACGCAGCGCGACATCGTCACGCTTGAGCGCTCGCGCCGTGGCCGGAAACAGGAACTTCAGCAGGCCGCACTGCTCCAGCATGCGGAAGCTCTTCAGGCCGTTGCCGCTCAGGAACATCTTCAAGGATTCATCGAGCAGGCGTGCCGGCGCAGCATCCGCCAGCAACGGACCCAGCGACTCGAACGGCGCCATGGCGGCGGCATCGATACGCATGCCGAGCTTTGCCGCCAGTCGCGCCGCACGCAACATGCGCACCGGGTCCTCGCGATAACGCACTTCCGGATTGCCGATCAATCGCAGCACGCGATCCTCAAGATCGCGCATGCCACCCACATAATCGCGCACGGAGAAATCGCTGATGTCGTAGTACATCGCGTTGACGCGGAAATCCCGCCTGACCGCGTCTTCCTCGATCGTGCCCCAGATGTTGTCGCGAACAATGCGACCATCGACGATATGCCGATCGCCTTCGCCACCTTCCTCGCCGGTACCGCGAAAGGTCGCGACCTCGATGATCTCGGGCCCGAATACCACATGCGCCAGCCGGAAACGGCGCCCGATCAGGCGGCAGTTGCGAAACAGCTTCTTCACCTCGTCCGGCGTAGCATCGGTGGCGACGTCGAAGTCCTTCGGCTGCACGCCCAGCAGCAGGTCGCGCACGGCCCCGCCGACCAGGAAGGCCGTATAACCGGCCTCGTTGAGCCGGTACAACACCCGCAGCGCCGCCTTGGAGATGTTCTTGCGCGAAATGATGTGCTGGTCGCGCGGAATGATCCGCAGCGCTGGGGCGAGGTCGGTCCGTGATTCGAGATTCAAGCGGTTGGAATCCTTGCGAGGCAATACAACCCGGGGTTGCCATGAGTCACGATGCCGAGCATCGCCGATCGCCCCGCGTGACGGCAACAAGTGCATCCTCGGGACGTGTTTCGAACCCTGCCGGCGGCGTCAACCGCGCATTGCCGTTCAAAACGATTCCGCTATACTAGCGCGCTTCGCAAGATAACGCTCCCTTCGTCTAGTGGCCCAGGACACTGCCCTCTCAAGGCGGGAACACGAGTTCGAGTCTCGTAGGGAGCACCATTATTTGTGCGATCTTCCATGATTGCCGTTGTCGGGAAGCGCCTCGCCAACCCACGACGCCCGGCTGTTGGCTGGATCAGAAGCGGCCATCCATGGCCGCACTTCTCACAAGAGCCCGCGTCCCCTGGCACTCAGCCGTCCTGCATAGCCGAAGAGTCTTGATCTCATGACTTTTGTTGTCATCGACAATTGCATCAAGTGCAAGTACACCGATTGTGTCGAGGTGTGCCCGGTGGATGCGTTCCATGAAGGCCCCAATTTCCTGGTGATCGATCCGGACGAGTGCATCGACTGCACCCTGTGCGAGCCGGAGTGCCCGATCAACGCGATCTATCCGGAGGATGACGTGCCAGCCGGGCAGGAGGCGATGCTGGCGCTGAATGCCGAACTAGCCAAGGGCTGGCCGGTGATCACCGAGCGCAAGGACGCGCCGGCCGACGCGAAGGACTGGGAAGACAAGCCGGGCAAGCTCGCACTGCTGCAGCACTGATCAATACCCGGTGAACGCCAGACAAAAAGCAACGCCGCCCTTGGGCGGCGTTGCTTTTTGTCCATGCTGTGTACTGCCGCGAGGAATTACTTCTTGCCAAGCTTTGATTTCAAGGCGTCGATCACGTTCGCCACCACGGCCAGCGAGTCGCTCTGGGCGCGGACCTCACTGGCATCTGCAGCACTGCTGTTGATGCTGATCTGCACCTGATGCACGCCGCCGCCGGACGTGCTGGCCGTACCCTCCTTGTGGCGCCTGAACAGCCGCCCGAAGAAGCCGCGCTTCTTCCTTGCTTCGGTGGCGGTCACGCTGACTACGTAAGTGTGCGTGACATCGTCATGGCTGAGCACCTGCCCGAGACTGTCACCGGCCAGCGCCTGGCCCACCCGCTGGTAGATGCTGTCCACACTGCCGGGATGCATGAAGCCATCGGAAATCTGACCAGCCTGGCCCTGAACTCCGGCCACCGACGCCGTTACGCCATTTGCCGTCGGCTGGTTTGCCCCCGGCGGCGGTATCACCAGGGCATCACTGGTGGAAGGGCGATCGATGCTCGGCGGAATCTCCAGCGGGGACTCCTGCTGGGCGCTCTTCCAGGCACTGTGCGAGCGAAACATGCCGCAACCGGAAAGCAGCAGGCCACTGAGGGCCACCGCCGGCAACGCCACGAGGAGTGAAGTTTTCTTCATTGAGTCAGTTCCGTGAGATAAGTCGGGCACGAATCAACCGGCCACAGTCGCCAAGGATGCCAGACTGGACAGCGCCTGGTGCAATCGGACCCGATCCGGGCCGTCGTTCAATTCCACCAATGGCAACCGCGGCAAGCCCAGACCCAGCCCCAGGACTGGCATGCCGGCCTTGACCGCAATCGGGTTGGGGGCACAGTCCAGTGCCCGCAACAGCGGCTCAAGCGCGGCTTGACACCGCGCGGTCGCCGCCTGATCGCCACCGGTAGCCATGTCGCACAAGGCCCGGAATGCCTGCGGCACCAGGTTGGCCACCACCGAGATGGTACCTGCCGCACCGGCCAGCATCGCCGCACCGGCGCCGTCGTCATCGCCGCACAGATAGACGAAATCCCGACGCACAAGTTCCGCCAGCGCCGAAATTCGCTCGCGATCGCTGCGCGCCTCCTTGATGCCGATGATGGCCGGATGGTCGCGCAACCTGGCCACGGTGTCGGGCAACAAGTCGCATCCGGTGCGGCCAGGCACGTTGTACAACAGCACCGGCAGACCAGCCGCGTCGGCAACCGCCGTAAAATGCCGGAATAGACCCTCTTGCGTGGGACGCACGTAGTACGGGGTCACCACCAGGGCCGCGTCGGCCCCCAGGACTTGCGCACGGCGGGTGAGCGCCACCGTCTTGGCGGTGCCCGCCTCACCGGTACCGGCGATCACCGGCATCCGGCCGGCGACGTGCTCGAGAGCAAACGACAGCAGGCGATCGAACTCGTCGGGTTCAAGCATGTGTGCCTCGCCGGTCGACCCGGCCACCACCAGCGCCTGGGTGCCACCGGCGATCTGGTACTCGAGCAAACGGCCAAACGCGGCCAGGTCGAGCGTACCGTTGGCCGCAAACGGGGTGACTAGCGCACAGATGCTTCCACGAATGTTCACGACCTGAGGTTCCGCTGACAAGACAAGCCATGCATATTACTTGCCGCCTCGCAACGCGGGCAAGTAAGCTCAGTGGGAGTAGTCTGATGTTTCCGCATCGGGCGCAACGATGGCCACAGGTGGACCCCTTGAAATCTTCTTCAGCTGCTTCTTCCGCGGCTAACCGCGCAGGCGCCGACAATCAGTTGCTGATCCAGGCTCTCACGCCAGCCGATAAATCGCCCCTGCTCGCGCTGGCCAGGCGTATTGCCGACGCTGGTTGCAACCTCTCCGAATCGCGTGTCTCGACGATCGGCACGGAAGTTTCCCTGATGCTGCTGGCCAGCGGCGCCTGGGACGCGCTAGCCAAGCTGGAAACCGCACTGACCAAACTCGCCCGCGACGAAAGCCTGCGCCTGGTGCACTACCGTACCGGTCCGCGCGAGAACAGCGGGCACCTGCTGCCCTATCTGGTGGAAGTGGTGGCCGCCGACCGGCCGGGCATCGTGGCCAGGATCGTGGAGTTCTTCAGCCAGCACGAGATCAGCGTCGAACAGCTGAACTCCACCCGCTATCTCGCCATGCAAACCGGCGCGGAAATGTTCCAGGCCCAGTTCACTATCGGCATTCCGGCGGATATCCACATCGCCGCGCTGCGCGACGACTTCCTCGAACTGTGCGACGGCCTGAATCTCGACGCGATCATGGATCCGGTGAAATTCTGAGATCCCTGCGCTCTGCCGAGCATCGCGCGAACGTGCCTTCCTGACAAGGCCTGTCATCTGCTGCCCTGCCCGCGCTAATCTGTGACCGTGACCTTGCCGGAGGGACGTTGCATTGCAAACCGCGAGTCGAATCATGCCAGTCGTTTCCGCCACGGTGCCTCGCCGCAACGTCGCCGCCTATGTCGCACCACTCATTCTTCCACCTGCTGGCACGGCGGCGCATCGCCGTGCAGGATTCGCCATGCTCGAAATCGGCAAGAAACCGCCCACGCTGAAAGGCACCACCGGCGACGGCAATGAATTGAAACTGTCCAGCCTCAAGGGCGAATGGCTGGTGGTGTACTTCTACCCGAGGGACTCCACCCCCGGCTGCACCAACGAGGCGAAGGACTTTCGCGACCTCTACCCGGCATTCCGCAAGCGCCACGCGCAGATCATCGGCGTGTCGCGCGATTCGCAAAAATCGCACGCCAACTTCGCCGCCAAGCAGGAGCTGCCGTTCCCGCTGGTATCCGATCCCGACGAAACTTGGTGCCAGGCGTTCGACGTAATCCACGAGAAGGTGCTGTACGGCAAGCGACACCTGGGCATTGTACGCAGCACCTTCCTGATCGACCCCGACGGCAGGTTGGCGCGCGAGTGGCGCGGGGTGAAAGTCCCCGGCCACGCACAGGCCGTACTCGAGGCTATTCCCGTCGCCTGACCGCCCGCTCGATACTCGAATCCTGCCCGCTCCCTCCACCCACCCGCGAGGACACTTCCGCATGACCGGAAGCAAGCGCATCTACGCTCTCGACACCAACGTCCTGCTGCATGACCCGACCTCGCTGTTCCGTTTCGAGGAACACGACGTCTTCATTCCGATGACCGTACTGGAGGAGCTCGACGAAAAGAAGAAAGGTGCCTCGGAAGTCTCGCGCAACGGCCGCCAGGTCAGTCGCTTCCTCAACGAGCTGATCGAGGCCGGCAAGCAGCACGACCTCGGCGAAGGCCTGGATCTGGCCAACCCGCAAGGCATCAAGCTCAAGCGCGGCGGCTCGGTCGGCCGCCTGTATTTCCAGCACCGCACCAGCAGCAACGGCCACGCCAAAGCCGACAACCAGATCCTCGCGGCGGTGATCGAACTGCGCGACCAGCATCCCGATCGCGACGTGATCCTGGTCACCAAGGACATCAACCTCAGGATCAAGGCCAGCATCAACGGCCTGGTTGCCGAGGACTACGAGAACGACCGCGCGCTGGACGATTTCGCGTTGTTGTATACCGGTTCGACGGAACTGCCGACCGACTTCTGGGATCTGCATCCGGAAGTTCGTTCATGGACCGAGCACGGCCGCACCTACTACCAGCTGGATCGCCGCGAGGACGAGCGCTGGCATCCCAACGAATGCCTGTACCTGCCGGGCGAGAACGAGATCGAACTGCGCGTGCTGCGCCTGGAGGACGAGCACGCCACGATGGTGCTGCTGGACGACCATTCGCACGCCAACCACCACGTCTGGGGTATCGGCGCACGCAACCGCGAGCAGAATTTCGCGCTCAACGCGTTGATGGATCCCGAGATCGACTTCGTCACCCTGCTCGGCAACGCCGGGACCGGCAAGACCCTGCTCGCGCTGGCCGCCGGCCTGGCCCAGGTGATGGACCAGCAGCGCTATCGCGAGATCATCATGACCCGCGCCACCGTGTCGGTGGGCGAGGACATCGGCTTCCTCCCCGGCACCGAGGAGGAAAAGATGACGCCATGGATGGGCGCGCTGACCGACAACCTCGAAGTGCTGGCCAATCCCGAGGATGGCGGCAGCTGGGGTCGCCAGGCCACCAACGACCTGCTCGCCTCGCGCATCAAGATCCGTTCACTGAACTTCATGCGCGGGCGCACCTTCCTGTCGCGCTACCTGATCATCGACGAGGCGCAGAACCTCACCCCGAAACAGATGAAAACCCTAATCACCCGTGCCGGCCCTGGCACCAAGATCGTCTGCCTGGGCAACGTCGAGCAGATCGACACGCCCTACCTCACCGAAACCACCTCCGGCCTCACCTATGCCGTGGATCGCTTCAAGAGCTGGGAGCATTCGGCGCACATCACGCTGCGTCGCGGCGAGCGGTCGCGGTTGGCCGACTTTGCGGCGGAGATGATGTAGGAGAGGGTGTTCGGTGTTCGGTGTTCGGTTGCCGGGCTCCTGAACCCTGAACACCGCCCCCAACACAGCCGGCTTCCGGTATCCAGGCAGGTACAATAGCCGCCTGCTCACTCCATGCCGTACCGCTCCCATGCTGCTCACCCCTCGCCTCATCCTGCTGGTCCTGTTCGCCTTGTTCGCGTTGTGCGTGCTGCTGGTGCACCTGCGCGGGCGCGTGCGGCTGCGCTTCGATCGACAGCTGGTCGATCACTCGGCGGTATTCGCGCCGTACAACCTGCTGATGTACGCGTTCTCGGCGGTGCCAGCCAAACCCATTCTCGACCGTCGCAGCTTTCCACAACTGGATCTGTTGCAGGCGAACTGGGAGACCATTCGCGAGGAGGCACTGCGCCTGACCGACCAGGGGCGCATCCGCGGCACCACGAAGCACAACGATGCGAGTTTCAACAGCTTCATCAAGCAGGGCTGGAAGCGCTTCTACCTGAAGTGGTACGGCGAGCCGCTGGCCTCGGCGCAGGCACTATGCCCGAAGACGGTGGAGCTGCTCAATTCGATTCCTGGCATCAAGGCGGCGATGTTCGCCACGCTGGCGCCGAACAGCAAGCTCAACCCCCACCGCGACCCGTTCGCCGGTTCGTTGCGCTACCACCTGGGCCTGATCACGCCGAACTCGCGCGAGTGCCGCATCCTGGTCGACGGCGAGGAACACGCCTGGGGCGACGGCAAGGACGTGGTATTCGACGAAACCTTCGTGCACTGGGTGGAAAACAAGACCGACCAGACCCGCGTGATCCTGTTCGCCGATGTCGAGCGCCCGCTGCGCACGCGCTGGATGAGCGCGATCAACCACCGCGTCGGCACGTTCATGGGCAAGATCACCGCCTCGCCGAACGACGACGGGGGGACGGAGAAGACCGGCTTCGTGAATCGTCTGTATGCGCGGAGCCAGCGCAAAAGCGCCATGCACCGGTGGCGGAAGGAATTCAAGAGCCGGCACAAGAAGATCTACAAGGCGGGCAAGTACGTTGGCATCCTGGCGGTGATGTGGGTGATTTTCCTGGCGCCCTGGCCGATTGCCCGCTGATCACCTGCGGTTGCCGTCAACGATCTGACCTGGCGTGCACCAAATGCCAGCACCATGAAAAAAGCCGAGGCTGTCAACCGCGGCTTTTTTCATGCACGATGAAGCCGAAACTCAGCCCTTGATCCGCTTCACGATCGCCTCGGCGAAACTGCTGGTGCTGCCCTTGCCGCCAAGATCAGGCGTCACTTGTGCATGGTCGAGCTCGATCGTGGCGCGGATCGCCTGGCGCAACTGGTCGCCCTTGGCCACCATGTCCAGGTAATCGAGCATGTCGGCCGCGGCCAGCAGCAGTGCGCACGGGTTGGCAATGCCCTTGCCGGCGATATCCGGCGCCGAGCCGTGCACGGCCTCGAAGATCGCCGCATGCTCACCAATGTTGTCGCCCGGCGCCAAGCCCAGGCCACCGACCAGCCCGGCGCACAGGTCGGACAGGATGTCGCCGAACAGGTTGGTGGTGACGATCACGTCGAACTGTTCGGGTTTCATCACCAGCTGCATGCAGGTGTTGTCCACGATCATTTCGTTGAACTCGATCTGCGGATATTCCCTGGCGATCTCGCGTGCCATGTTGAGGAACAGGCCCGAGCTGGTCTTCAGGATGTTTGCCTTGTGCACGGCGGTGACTTTCTTGCGGCCCTTCTTCGCCGCCAGCTCAAACGCGTAGCGCACGATCCGGCTGCTGCCCTTGCGCGTGTTGCGCGTCACCGATTCGGCGATCTCGCCATCTTCGGAGAGGGTTTGCCCCTCGGCACGGTAGGCACCCTCGGTGTTCTCGCGCACGATGATGATGTCGATGTTCTCGTAGCGTGATTTGGTGCCAGGAAAGCTCACCGCCACACGCACATTCGCGTACAGGTCGAAGTGCCGCCGCAGAGTGACGTTGACCGAAGTGAAACCGCCGCCGATCGGTGTGGTCAGCGGCCCCTTCAGCGCCACCTTGTGCTCGGCGATCTTGTCCAGTGTGGACTTGGGCAGCAGGTCGCCCTGCTTTTCCAGCGCCACCATGCCGGCGTCGGCAAAGTCGTAACTCAAACCACAGTCCAACGCGTCGAGCACGCGCAGCGTGGCAGTCATGATCTCCGGACCGATACCGTCGCCGGGGATCACGGCAAGTGTCTTGCTCATTGGGATACTCCTTGGGGCTGTTCGCATGCGTGCAGTGTGAAAACGCCTGCAAAGACCGCTTATTATCGCGCGTGCACCCTTAACCGGACAGCCAACCCATCGCGTGCGACGTTGCAAATCCTCGCACGGAGCGTTGCGGAAACTCGCACCGCACGCAACTTCTTGCAGGAGCCCGCTCGCGCGCGATCAGGTGTGGTCGGCGCACTCCGCGGCGGCAGGTTCGCCGGTTTCCAGTTTGTCCAGGAAGTCCACCGCGCGGCGCAGGTGCGGGATCACGATGGATCCACCGACCACCAGACCCACGCTGAACACCTCGAAGAACTCATCACGTTGCACCCCGACCTGCTTGCACTGCGTCACGTGATAGCTGATGCAATCGTCGCAACGCAGCACCATTGAGGCGACCAGCCCAAGCATCTCCTTGGTCTTTACGTCCAGCGCGCCAGCCTTGTAGGTCTGCGTATCCAGGGCGAAGAAACGCCGCACAACCTGGTTGTCCTCGGCCAGGATGCGCTCGTTCATGCGCTGGCGGAAGGCGCTGAATGCGGCCAGTTGGTCGCTCATGCGGCAGACTCCAGCAACTGCTTGAGCTGGCCGTTGCGATCGGCCGCCGCCAGCTGGTCAAAGCCGCCGACATGCCGGTCGTTAATGAAGATCTGCGGCACCGTGCGGGCGCCGCCACTGCGCGCCAGCATCGCTTCGCGCTGCGCCGGATCGGCATCTACGCGCACTTCGGTCCACTCCAGCCCACGGGCCTTGAGCAGGTTCTTTGCGGCTACGCAGTACGGGCATACCGCGGTGGAATAAACCTCGATCTTGGGCATCACGACAACTCCGGACAATATGGGAACTGCAGGTAAATGGGGTCCGACCGACTGCAAGGCAAGCCACGGAACCGACGCCCCGGCAGGTGGTCACAATGTTATTGTCGCGTACCCATGGCCATGACCCCAAGACGCCCCACCGCGTGCCTGTTGACGGCGCTGATCACCGCCGGCCTCACCTGCAGCGCCGGCGCGCAGGATGACGTGCGCCTGCCGGACCTGGGCAGCTCGGCCAACGCGCTGATCTCGCCACAGGAGGCGCAGGACTACGGTGCTTCCATGCTGCGCCAGATGCGCGCGCTGAACATGGTGGTTGACGACCCGCTGCTGGACGACTACATCAACGACCTCGGCCACCGGCTCGCCGCCAGCTCCGACAAGCCCAGGGATCATTTCGCCTTCTTCATCGTGAAAGATCCGGAAATCAATGCGTTCGCAGCGCCCGGTGGCTACATCGCGGTCAACTCAGGCCTGATCACGATCGCCCGCAACGAGAGCGAACTGGCCGGGGTGATCGCGCACGAAATCGGCCACATCACCCAGAACCACCTGCAGCGCGCGTTCGAGGCCTCGAAGAAGGATGCACCACTCATGGCGCTGGTGCTGCTCGGCGCGATCGTGGCCGGCGCCAGCAGCCACAGCGGCGATGCGCCGATGGCCGTGCTCGCCGGCGGCCAGGGCCTGCTTGCGCAAAAATCGATCAACTTCACCCGCAAGGACGAGATCGAGGCCGATCGGGCCGGCATCCAGACGCTGGCGCGGGCTGGGTTCGATCCGAATGCGATGGCGGATTTCTTTCAGCGCATGCAGGATGTGCTGAGCACCGGCGCTGGCGGCGAAGACGTGCCGGCCCTGCTGCAGACTCACCCGGTGACCACGATGCGGATCAGCGATGCCAAGGCGCGTGCCGGTGCGCTGATCGCCGCGCAGAAACTGCGTCCCTCGGCCAGCATGGATGTTCAGGAGTGGGCCCGGACCACCGTCCCGATTGCTTTCGTCAAGAATCCGGCCAGTCTGCTCGAACCGCCCAAGGCTGGCCCGATCGATACGTTTGCGCTGATCCGCGAGCGCGTGCGGGTACTTGCCGGTGATGCGACCAGAGAGGCCAGCTATTACGGCTCCAACCTGCACAACAGGCACGACTTCGATACCCCGGCGAACCATTACGGTTATGCGCTTGCGCTCACCCGCAGCGGTCGCGGCGCGGCGGCCATTGCCCAGTTGCAGCCGTTGCTGCGCACCTCGCCAGACAACCTGATTCTGAAGCTCGCGTTGGCCGACGCTGAACTGCAGGCCGGACAGCGGGCGCCCGCGCTGGAGATCTACAAGGCGCTTAACGCGCAATCGCCGCGCAATCGTGCCGTCGCGCTCGCCTACGCCAAGGCACTGACCGCCGGCGGCAGCAGGGACCAGGCCAGCCTCGCCGCGAGCTTGCTGCGGCCGATGCTGGACGACGCCAGCGAACCAGAAATCTACAGCGCTTACGCGCGCGCCAACGACGAAGCCGGCGACAGCGTGCGAGCCAGCGAGGCCTACGCCGATGCCAGCTACTACGCGGGCCGGCCGTTCGATGCGATGGAACAGCTCAAGCGCCTGCTCAAGCGCACCGACCTGGACTACTACGCGCGCGCCCGAATCGAGGCCCGCATCACCGAACTGACCCCGCTGGTACTGGAACTGCGCAAGCGCAAGATCCAGACCGCAGACAATCCCGATGGACGCCAGCAGCAGTTGCAGCAGGACGTGGATTGCCACGGGCGGCTTTGCGTCGACTCCGGTGCCGCGCCCGTGGAAGCCTGGCGTACAAACCCATAGAACCGCAGCGGCTGAACGCTGCACCATCGGACGATGTATTTGGTGCGCGCCATGCGCCAGAATGAGTCATGTCCAGACCATCCACCCGCTTGGCGCCCACCGTCGATCTGTGCGCGCCGCAGCTGTATCTCAGTCGCGAACTGGCCGCTCTGGAGTTCAATTTCCGTGTACTGGCGATGGCGCGCGAGGCCCGCGTCCCGCTGCTGGAACGCTTGCGCTACCTGAGCATCGTGGCAAACAACCTCGACGAGTTCTTCGAGGTGCGGGTGGCGATGCTCAAGCACCACCATGCCTACGGCTCGGCCGCCCCCGGCCCTGACGGCATCCCCTCGGGCGAATTGCTGGCACGGATCCGCAGTCGCGTGCTGGACCTGGTCGCGGAGGTCTACGCCGCGTGGCAGGAGCAGATCGGCCCACAGCTCGATGCCGAACAGATCCACATCCTGACCCGCAAGCACTGGAGTCCGCGCCAGCGCCGCTGGCTGCAAGGCTATTTCGAGCACGAGGTGCTGCCCGTGCTGTCGCCGCTGGGGCTGGACCCGGCACACCCGTTTCCGCGCATCCTCAACAAGACATTGAACATTGCGGTGGTGTTGAAGGGGCGCGACGCGTTCGGCCACGAAGGCCATATGGCGCTGGTACGAGCGCCACGTTCACTGCCGCGCATCATCCGGGTTCCAGCCGAGGTCAGCGGTCCGGGTGTGCATTTCGTGTTTCTGGCCGAGCTGCTGCAGACCTTCGTCGACCTGATGTTTCCCGGCCTCAAAGTGGTCGGTTCCTACCAATTCAGGGTCACCCGCAACAGCGAGCTGATCGTCGAGGAGGCGGAGGTGGAAAACCTCGCACTCGCGCTCAGCGAGGAACTGGTCGGCCGCGGCTACGCGCGTCCGGTGCGGCTGGAGATTGCCAACGACTGCCCGCAGGCGATCACCGCCATGCTGGTGGAGAACTTCCAGCTCGGCGAAGCCGACGTGTACCGCTGCGATGGCCCGGTCAACATCATCCGTGCCGCTTTGATCTACGACTGGCTGGATCGTCCGGAACTGAAATTCCCGCGTTTCACGCCGCAATTGCCGCCTGACCTGGACAGCAGCCACAACAAGTTCGACCTGATCGCCAGGCGCGACGTGCTGCTGCACCATCCTTACCAGAGCTTCGCCGCGGTGATCGACCTGCTGCGCCAGGCCACCGCCGATCCGCAGGTGCTCGCGATCAAGCAGACCCTGTACCGGGCCGGCGAGGACACCCCGCTGGTCGACCTGCTCATCGAAGCCGCGCGCCAGGGCAAGGATGTCACCGTGGTGATCGAGCTGCGTGCGCGTTTCGACGAGGCGGCCAACATCGGCCTGGCCACGCGCCTGCAGGAAGCCGGCGTGCAGGTGGTCTATGGCGTGGTCGGTTACAAGACCCACGCCAAGATGATGCTGATCGTGCGCCGCGAAGGCGGCACCTTGCGCCGCTACGCACATCTCTCGACCGGCAATTACCACCAGGCCAACAGCCGCATGTACACCGACATCGGGCTGATGACGGCCAACCCGGAGATCGGCGAGGATCTGCACAAGGTCTTCCAGCAGCTGAGCGGGCTGGGCCCGATCATCGCGTTGAAGCGGCTGCTGCACTCACCGTTCACGCTGTATACGCAGGTGATGTCCAAGATCGAGCGCGAGATCGCCCATGCACGCGCCGGCCGTCCCGCACGCATCGTCGCCAAGCTCAACGCGCTGAACGAGGCGCGCGTGATTGCGGCGCTGTATCGCGCCTCGCAGGCCGGCGTGGAGATCGACCTGATCGTGCGCGGCGCCTGCACCCTGCGCCCCGGCCTGCCCGGAATCTCCGAACGCATCCGGGTCCGCTCGATCGTGGGGCGGTTCCTCGAGCACAGCCGGGTGTACTGGTTTGCCAACGACGGCGCGGCGGAAATCTACTGTGCCAGCGCCGACTGGATGGAACGCAACCTGATGCGACGCATCGAAATCGCATTTCCCATCCTTGACCCCGAGCTGGCCACGCGCGTGTTCGAGGAAACCCTCGCCAATGGCCTGGCCGACAACACCCAGGCCTGGTTACTGGGCAACGACGGCCGCTACGTGCGCGCCGAGCCTGGTGACGAACCGCCGTACAGCGCACAGCAGGGCTTGCTCAAAAGGTTTTGTCAGTGAGGTCCGACGCCAGCACTGGTAGCGCCGATGCATGCGAAAATACGCGTTTTGCCACAAGCGGAGTCCCGACGTGAGCGCGACCGAACAGACACCGATCCGCGATGGCGAACTGATGGCCGCGGTGGATCTCGGTTCGAACAGCTTCCACATGGTGGCGGCACGCATGGAACATGGCGAGCCGCGCGTGATCGACCGCCTGCGCGACGCTGTGCGGATGGCCGCCGGCCTGCACGCCGACGGCAGCCTGGATGCCGAACGGCGCACCCGCGCACTGGCCTGCCTGGCACGTTTCGGTCAGCGGATCGCGGGCGTTCCCTCGATGCGGGTGCGCGCGGTCGCCACCAACACGGTGCGCCAGCTGGCCTCGCCACAGGCGTTCCTGACCGCTGCCGAAGCCGCACTCGGCCATCCGATTGAAGTCGTCTCCGGCCGCGAGGAGGGCCGCTTGATTTTCCTCGGCACCGCGCACGATCTGCCTGCCTCGCGCGGGCCTCGCCTGGTGATCGACGTCGGCGGCGGCAGCACGGAATTCATCATCGGTCGCGACCTGGCACCGCTACACACCGAGAGCGTGCAGGCTGGCTGCATCGCCTCGACCCTGCGCTTCTTTCCCGGCGGCAAGCTCACCCGCGCGCGCTGGCAGCACGCCCTCAGCGAAATCGGCGTGTTGCTGCAACAGTTCGCCGAGGACTACCGCGAGTTCGGCTGGCAGGATGCCTACGGCTCATCCGGCACCGCCAAGTCGATCGGCTCGGTGGTCCAGGCGATGAAGCTTTCCGACGACGGCATCACGCCGATGTCGCTCGCCACATTGCGCGACGCGCTGATCCACCAAGGGCGGATTGCTACACTGAAATTGCCCGGCCTGGTCGCCGAACGCGCGCCGATTTTTGCCGGTGGCGTGATCATCATGGAAGCGGCCTTCGCCGCGCTCGGTATCGAACGACTGCGTATCTGCGAAAGCTCGATGCGCGAAGGCCTGCTGTGGGACCTGATCGGCCGTGCCGGCGGCAGCGATCCACGCACAGCCAGCATCGACGCCCTGGCCGCCCGTTACGCCGTCGATCGAGCCCAGGCATGTCGCGTCGAGGCGACCGCGCTGATACTTTTTGACCAGGTCGCGCGCAGCTGGAAACTGGACGCCGATGCCCGCGAATGGCTGTCATGGGCCGCGCGCGTGCACGAGATCGGCCTGGCCATCGCGCACAGCCAGCACCAGCGCCATGGCGCCTACATCCTGCGCCACGCGGACCTGGCTGGCTTTTCGCGGCAGGAGCAGCAACTGCTCGCTGCCGTGGTCGAGCTGCATCGACGCAAGCCGGACAAGTCGCTGGCGAGCGCCCTGCCGCTGCGCTATCGGGCCCTGGCAAAACACATTACTGCGCTACTGCGCCTCGCCGTATTGTTCCGGCGCGCCCGCCGCGCCGAGTCGCTGCCGCAGATGCAGCTGGTTGCCGGCAGCAAGTCGCTGCGCCTGAAGCTGCCGGCCACATGGCTCGAACAGCACCCGCTCACCGAGGCCGACCTGCAACAGGAACGATCGCCCATGGCCGAACTCGGCGTGAAACTGGAGGTCTCCGGCAAGTGACCACGCCAACCGCAAGCCAGCTGATCGCATTGCCGCGTATCATGGGAGTTCATCCCTGAGTGCTGGCCCGGACCATTTGATGCCATGCTGAAAACCCTGCTCACCGCCCTGCTCCTGTTCGCGCCACTGATTGTGCTCGCACAAGCCGCCAAGCCCGTGGCCGCCGCATCGACGACGCCCGCAGTCAAGCCGGAGGTGCTGCTGCACACGTCGCAGGGCGATATCACGCTGGAGCTGTACCCGGACAAGGCACCCAAGAGTGTGGCCAACTTCCTGCAGTACGTGCGCGATGGTTTCTACGACGGCACCTTGCTGCACCGGGTGATCCCCGGCTACCTGGTGCAAGGCGGCCTGTACAATCGCGAACTGCAGCCAAAGCGCACGCGACCGGCCATTCCCAGCGAGGCGGACAACGGCCTGTCGAACCTGCGCGGCACGATTGCCGTCGCCCGCGGGGCTGACCCGAATTCCGGTACCGCGCAATTTTTCTTCAACCTCGTCGACAACCGCCGGCTTGATTTCGTCGGCAACCAGAGCGGCCTCACCTGGGGCTTCGCCGTGTTCGGCAAGGTGACCAAGGGCATGGATGTACTCGACAAGATGGCCGCTTTGCCGACGCGCCCACTCGGCCCGTTTGCCGGAGACGTGCCCAACCCGCTGGTGGTGATCGAAAGCGCACGTGTCATCGGTGACGAGTTGCCCGCCGCGGCCGGCAGCACTGCCAAATCGGCAAAACCGGCCTCCCGCAAGCCCGCCCCAGCAAAGTCGCACAGGAAGGCCACTGCGCACGCCAGCAAGGGTTGAGAGCATGGCCACGCTGTTCATCGCCGACCTGCATCTGGATCCTTCGCGTGCGCAGATCACGCAGTTGTTCGAAAGCTACCTGGCCAGCGCCGAGGTCCGCCACGCCGAGGCGCTGTACATCCTCGGCGACCTGGTGGAAGCGTGGATCGGTGACGATGACGACGCGGAGCTGCCGCAACACATCGCCGACGCCACTCGCGCCGTGCGCGCCGCCGGGGTGCCCGTGTATTTCATGGTCGGCAACCGCGATTTCCTGCTGGGCGAGGCGTTCGCCGCGCGCGCGGGCATGACCTTGCTGGACGACGGCATCGTGCACGATATCCACGGCCGCCCCACCTTGCTGATGCACGGCGACGTGCTGTGTACTGATGACATCGCCTACCAGGCTGTGCGCCGGCAGGTGCGTACGCCTGAATGGCAGGCGCACATCCTGTCGCTGCCGCTGGCGGCGCGCCGCGCGTTTGCCGCGAAAGCCCGTCACGACAGCAAGGCGCACACCGGCAGCACCATGGAAAGCATCATGGACGTAAACGCCGAAGCGGTGGCCGCAACCATGCGCAGCGCGGGCGTGACCAGGCTGATCCACGGGCACACGCACCGGCCAGCCGTGCATGCCTTCGAGCTCGACGGGAAACCCGCGGAACGGATCGTTCTTGGGGATTGGTACGAGCACGGGTCGGTGTTGCGGGTGGATGGGGACGTGGTGGAACTGCGAGGGCTGGCGCTCGATCGTATCTGATGCGGTTGCACCGGCAACCCACTGGACTGGATCGCCCGAACGAATCGCGCGCACTCAGCTCACTGGCAAGCTGATCCCGCTTCGGCCCACGCTCCTGGGCGTTACTCGGGCACGCTCTGGCCCGATCCGCCCAGCTCGGCCGGAAAATCTCTCAGCTTGGGCAAGCCGTCCTTCATGGGCAGCACGCTCTCGGCGTAGTTCACGTGGACGGCGGGCACGAAGGCCAGGGTCGGGATGGTTGCGGCGTAGACGTCGATCAGGCCGAGCGTAGGGTGGCTGGTCATCACATGGCCGCCGCATTGCTTGCAGAACTGGCGGTCGCTGGCTTCGGTCTTCCGGAAATGGCCGACGAATTCGGCGCCTCGGGTGAGCTTGACGCTGGAAGGCTTCCACAACGTGAATGCATTTACCGGCCCGGCCGACCAGGATCGGCAGGAACTGCAATGGCAGTAACCCATCGCCTCCGGCGCGCCAGTTACCTCGAGCTCCACGGCACCGCAGAAACAGCTACCCGTATGCTTGGCTGTCATATCGTCTCTCCCAGCGTGTTGGTGGTGTTTGGTTCCATGCCCAATCATGGCTGGCGAAAGCCGGAGCGCCAAGTCGGGGCAATGCGCCATCTTGTCCTCGGTGGAGTCCGGGCTTCTGCGCGCGCACCGAGCTTATACCCGCCACGTCCGGTATGGATGAATCGGCCGCAAGGGTCCGTCCTGAAACCGGGACTGAAGCCGGGGCGGCACGGAGGCGATGAATTCATTGCGGTATGGCCGGACACGAACCATGCCAGTGCCCTGGAAATTGCCAGTCGCGTCAGCGAACTCGTGCGTGGAGGTGCTGCCCGCCAGGCGGCCTTTTCCGCTTCACCGCCTCCAAAAAACTACGCTACGTCCGATTTCCCGTCCTCGGGCGACACGTCATGCCGCCTGCGGTACAGCACGAACCCCATCATCGCAAGCAACCCGGTTCCGAACAGCGGCAGGATGCCTGGTTCCGGCACCGCCTGGGCAGCCGTTTGAAAATCGACCATGTCGCCGCCATTGACGAGATTCGACTGGAACCAGTCCACATACGTGTAGTTGTTGCGCTGATAGGAACCCAGGTTGAAGCCTATTTCATAGATGTGGTAGTCGTTACTCAGCACATCACCAAACGTGGCGTCGTTGGCCCAGGCGTCGAGTGACTGCTTCTTGCTGGCCCCGGGCGCCGTACCAAGGGACCCATTGCCGTATAGCCGCCAGGTTGCACTGTCCTTGTTGGCCGTGAACGTTTGCCACGTGTCAGGCAGATTGGTTGGATTGAGATACGAGAACGTATAAGCGCTGCTTGTGCCGTCAAACAGGGAGATACTGAGGCCCAGCGTGCGATTGGTCGGTGCGGGCTGGCTGTAGTCCCTAAATGATGCATAAAAGTCGGAGCCAACAAGCGCAGTGCCCGCACCAAACCCACTGGGGGTGGTGTCCGCCACGCTGAGATTCGCCTTGCCTTGATTTTTGTCGGTCGCATATACCTGCACCGCACCGTCGCCATCAAGCGATCCGGCAGGCCCGGCGACAAAACCGATCTGCTGCTCGATTTTCGCATCGTCGCCTGCTACAGCGCCGTGCTGAGCTATCAGGTACGGCTGAGTATCCTTCTGACCATAAAGATTGGTGCCGTTCGCGTCCCGCGTATCGGACGAATACCAGCCAGAAGCGCCAAAATGGTTGACGATGACGGGCGAGGCCTCGGCTGGTTGGGCAACAAGACTCAAGCCAGCCGCGATACCGGATGCTGCGATGAGCGTCAGGGCGGCGGTTGAAAGACGTGGGATGCAAGTTCTCATAATTAGACTCCTCGTGGATGCCGGATCTCCGAGAGGTGAAGCAGGCGTGACACACAACCCCGGGTACCTGGGGTCGGCGCATCCTGATTCCGCCGACGTTGATATCTAAGCAATTTCCGTGCCAAAAATATAAATTGATGTTTTCTCTAGAATAGTTTCATGTATCTTCGGCGTGAGTAGCGCAATTCTGTAAAGAATTTCGACGTTCTCCGGGGAAACAGCGGTGCGCAACAGGGACGAGCAGGCCTTTACCGACCGTGCGTGCGCTTGTCGGTGCTGGCCCAGCTCAACGTCTGGCGCAGCCTGGATGAGTAGGTTCGGCAGGTGGAAAAGTGGGTTCTTGCTGCGCACCCGCGACAAGGCGAACGGGAGGCGCTGTGCTCGACACTGGGCATCGGGCGCATCCTGAGTCTGACCCCGTTGCGAGGATGCCGCCCATCGACCGAGCCCTTGAGGGTTGATCCGCTTCAAGCGAGATCGTGAATCTGTGCACCGCGCGAGCGGGCACATGGACGGATCCGATGGCAACCGACGAGTGTTGCACGGCCCCCATCCCTGGCGGCCGCCCTCCGGGCCAGCTGCACTGTTCGGTTTTTGCTCTGGCAAAAACCGTGGGAGCGCAAGCTCAAGGGCGTGAAAGCGTCTTGATCCAGAACGGCCGAGGGCATGGATGCCCGAGGTAGAGCAATGCAGGAGCAATTGCCGAGACTGGTGCGGGATCTTCCCGCAACCCATTGAGAACGTCGCGGCGACGGCACACTCCATCCGGGTGCAACCACGCAGCCTGCAAAAGCCGGAGCGGGAGTCTGTGTCCCTGTTGACACCCGCGGCGAAATGGTGACCCCAAAGCTCGTGACCCCAAAGCTCGACGACGCGACCCTGCGCATCTTCCGCTGGAGACGTCTCAGTCTGTTTCCTGCTGGCGGATTTATGCTTCGATCAATCCGTTCCGGACCGCGATCAAGGTCAGCTCAGCCTGATTTCCCACCCCGAGCTTTTGCTTGATGTTGTAAAGATGTGTACCGACGGTGTTGGGCGACAGGTTCATGATCTCCGCGATGTGCCGTACCGACTGACCGCGTGCAAGCTGCAGGAAAATCGAGAACTCCCGTTCCGTCAGCGCTTCGACACTCCCTGCTACGCCGCCCAAGCCTTGCATCGCCAGTTGGCGTGCGATTTCCACATCCAGATAGCGGCGCCCGGCCGTGACTGCGTAAACTGCCTCGATCAGTTCTTCCGGTGCAGTACGTTTGGACAAGTAGCCAAGCGCACCAGCCTGGAGCGCGCGTCTTGGATGCGCGGTATCTTCGTGGGCCGAAAGCACCAGCACGCGCGCCGCTTTGTCCTTGGCGAGCAGGTGACGTACCGCGTCGATCCCGCCCATGCCGGGCATCGACAGATCCATGATCACCACGTTCGGTCGGACTTCCGCGTAACGCTGATAGGCGACTTCGCCGCTTTCGGCTTCGGCGACGACTTCGATGTCACCCGTAGCGGACAGCAGCATGCGGAAGCCAACCCGCACCACAGCGTGATCGTCGACCAGCATCACGCGGATTTTCGCCGTTGCGGTCATTGTCTATTCCAGTGGCAGGCGCGCATGCGTGCGCACGCCGCCGGCTTCATTGTTCTCGATCTCGACATCGCCGCCCAGCGTACGTGCTCGTTCACGCATACCGCGTATACCATAGTGGCCAGCCAGCTCCCAGTCGGGTGCGAGGCCGCGACCATCGTCGCGCACGTCGATATGCAATGCGTGAGCGTCGCTACCAAGCTCGATCTCGATACGCCGAGCCTGCGCGATCGCGCGCGCTTCGCGGTTCTTGAACTCGGGCAGGCGCGCGAGGGATAGGCCGCCCTGCATGTCCTCGAGGCCGCGGACGATATCCCGGAGCGGCCGGATCGTGCGCCCGACCAGCCAGAACACGAGCAAGTTGCCCACCACCATCACGATCAGGCCGAGCTGCAGCAGGTAGACGGTGTCGTCCCAACCATCCAGTACCGCCCGCGACGAATTTGACTGGATATCGAGCACGCTGCCGGCGAGGCGCAGTTGATAGTGCAACGGCGCCGGCGCGACCAGTGCGGAGTACCACCCCGGTGCGTTGAGCCCGACCTTGTAGGGCGAAGGCGGCGACCGGTATATCACGCGGCCATGCGCATCGTGCAAGGTCATGTCGGTGGACCGCACATGGCCGAGTCGCTGCAACGACTGCCGTACCACTGGTTCGCTGGCATCCGCGTAGGTATCCACGAAATAAGTGAGCATTTGGGCCGCGACCTTGCTTGCCGAATCGGTATCTTCGCGCACCCGGGCGCGCGTGTCGCTGAGCTGAAACGCGAGCACGACGGCCGTGAACACCACCATCAAGACGGCAACCAACAGGTTGAGCTGGACGCGCAGGCTCATGATGCTGCCGCGTTGGCGACAGTCGCCCAGCGCGAGAAGTCGTGCGTCGCCGCAAAGGCCTCGGTGGCGCTGCGCAACAGCCGCGACGTCGCCGGATGCGTTGGATCGTGCCCGGCACGCGTGGCCCAGGCCAGCCGGCTGCCTGCACAGGTACGCTGCACGCGCCAGGCGTTGCAGGGGCGACAAACCCAGTCTTGCGTGCCGCGCACGAGCGCGACGGGCATGCCGTGCAACGCGCTGGCGGCACGCAGCACCGCAGCCTCGCCGAGGAAACACCGCCGCGCGAGGTAGTGCGCTTGCACGCGATACTTGGCGATCAATCGTTGCGCCTTCCCGGCATCCGGCGCCGCTGGCGGCGCGCGCGTGGGGTGCAGTCCGCCGAGCGCCTGCTCGTAGGCCTGCCACGCCAGCGCAACCCGCAGTGCGCGCTCGCGATCGGCGTCCACGTCGGCGAAGCAGCGGTCGAGCCAAGTGATGACGCTGCGGTGCCAACGCCGCGGAATGACCGCCATGAAATCTGCATGGGGTTGCGACACCAGTGCGCCGACGCCATGAAAAAACCATTCAAGAGTCGCAAACCGCTACTACTACCAGATCTCGATCCCGGTGAAGGATGCCGCGATCCTCTCCAATTGTCCGGATCGGGCCGTGCGCCGGCAGTGGGTGCAGCGCATCCTGGACCACGACGGCCACGGCGACGATCCCGGCGGTATCGAGGCGTGGGCACAGCTCGCGCTGGCGACCGGACTCGCGCGCGAGGAGCTGGAGGACCTGCGCCACGTGGCGCCTGGCATGCGTTTTGCCGTCGACGCCTACGTGAACTTCGCGCGCCGCGCACCGTGGCAGGAAGCGGCGTGCTCGGCGCTGACCGAGCTGTTCGCGCCGAAGATCCACAAGGAACGCCTTGCCAACTGGCCGCAGCACTATCCGTGGATCGAAAGCAACGGCCTGCAGTATTTCCGCAACCGTGTTTTGCAGGCACGCCGTGACGTTGAACAGGCACTTGAAGTCACGCTGACTTATTTTGTCACGCCTGCACAGCAACAACGCGCGCTCGACATCCTGCAATTCAAACTCGATGTCCTGTGGGCAATGAACGACGCGATGGCACTCAAGTACGCAGCGGAGCTGACAGCATGAATGTCGTTACGGTCGCCACCGACGAAACCACGGGATTTACACCCGGCAGCATCCCGCGCATAGGCCGCGGCTTCCGCCTGCAGTGGGAACCGGTACAGAAAGCACATGTGCTGCTGTACCCGGAAGGCATGGTCAAGCTCAACCGCACCGCCAGCGAGATTCTTTCGCGCTGCGACGGTGTGAAACCGGTGGCAGCGATCGTTGCCGAACTCGAAGAACTCTTCGATCAAACAGGACTGGATGCGGACGTGGTGGCGTTCCTCGACCTCGCTTGGACCCAACGATGGGTGGAATGCACATGAACGCACAAGCACAACCGGCAATTCCTGAAACCACGATCGGCCCTCCATTCTGGCTGCTGGCCGAGCTTACCTATGAGTGCCCGTTGCATTGTCCGTTCTGCTACAACCCGGTCGACTTCGCGAAGCAGAAGACCGAACTGTCGACCGATGACTGGCTGCGCGTGCTGCACGAGGCACGTGCGATCGGCTCGGTGCAATGCGGCTTCTCCGGCGGCGAGCCGCTGCAGCGAAAAGACCTTGAGGTACTAGTCGCCGAGGCTCATCAGCTCGGCTATTACACCAACCTGCTCACCTCCGGCATTGGTCTCAATGAGAAACGTATCGTTGCCCTCAAGGAAGCCGGGCTCGATCACATCCAGCTCTCGTTCCAGGACTCGACGCGCGAGGTCAACGACTTCCTGTCCTCGACGCGCACCTTTGACTTGAAGCGAGAGGCCGCCAGGCTCATCAAGAAGTACGATTTCGAGATGGTGATGAACTGCGTCATCCACCGCATGAACATCGACCACGTTGACGAGATCATCAAGTTCGCGGTGGAGATCGACGCCAACTATCTCGAGCTCGCCAATGCGCAGTACTACGCGTGGGCACACATCAATATCGAGCGCCTGATGCCAACGCGCGAGCAGCTCGTGCGCGCCGAGGCGACCACTAACCGCTGGCGCGAAAAGCTCGGCAACAAGATGCGACTGTTCTTCATCGTGCCGGACTACTACGAGACGCGTCCGAAAAAGTGCATGAACGGCTGGGCCAACGTATTCCTGACCATTGCGCCCGACGGCGTTGCACTGCCGTGTCACACCGCGCGCATGCTGCCCGGGGCGCCCTTCCCGAACGTAAATGAGATGGGCGTACGCGAGATCTGGTATGACTCCGAGGGTTTCAATCGCTACCGCGGCACCGGCTGGATGAAGGAGCCCTGCCGCAGTTGCACGGAGCGCTTCAACGATCTCGGTGGCTGCCGCTGCCAGGCGTTCATGTTAACCGGCGATCCCACGAGTGCCGATCCGGTTTGCGACAAATCGCCTCATCACGGCGCCGTGCTGGCCGTGGTCGCAACGGCGCAACTCCCGCAGGATCCGAAAAAGTCGAAACCACTGGTGTTTCGCGGTAGCAAAGAGTCGGCCAGCGCGGAAAAGTTGTTCTAGACATGCGCCGTGGCTGCCGTTGTCACGTAGTGTCGATGACGCCGAGCGGGTGTACTTGATCGACACCTCGTAGGCGCTGCATGCGTCGATGCGCATGTGCGCCTTCAGTAGACGAACCAGGGATCAGCCTCGGAAGCACGGGTCAAGAAGCACGGGGTCTAGCAGCCTGTCGGACTTACGGAAAATCACAAAATTTTGGTCAAAAAGTGATCAAAACTGCCGGCGTAGGTCGCCTCAAATTGAGTTCGAGTCCTCAAGTTGCCGCAAATCGACGTACGAGGCACGTGTCTCATCCAAGTCCGACAGGCTGCTAGCATCGTAACATTTGTCGCTTGAAGGCTCGGCGGAACTCCCGAGAACAGGGTCAGCTTCATTTATCAAGCCGCCGCCAACGCCTTCCGCACCGTCTTCGGCGCCGCCACAGCCACCTTCAGCAACGCCTTCGCCGCACCACTGGGCTCACGCCGCCCCTGCTCCCAGTCCTGCAACGTGCGCACCGATACGCCAAGCATCGCGGCGAAATCTGCCTGCGACAGAGCGAGCTTGAGTCGTGCTTCGGTGGCCTGTGTAACTTCAACGTGAAATATGCGGCCAGTACGCCCTGCTTTGATATCGCGTACGGCCTGCAGCAGTTCTTCGCCAAGGTTGCGCCTGCTGTCACGCTCGGCCAATTGGGCCTCTGTCATTTTCGTCATGAACGAACTCCTCTTTCAGAGCCTTGAGGACATGCGCGGGAACATTCTCCTGCATGCTCTTGCCGTAAACAGCCAGTAACCAGATACGCCCATCGCGCAGCTTCACGTAGTAGATGACGCGAAGACCACCACGCTTACCGTTGCCCGGCAGATGCCCGCGCAACTTGCGGCATCCGCCCGAACCAGGGATCAGATCGCCGGCTTCCGGCCACTGCGACAATGTAGCCTGCAGCGCGCCGTAGCTTGCATCGTCAAGATAGTCATAGATCACTCGCTCGAAAACAGGCGACTCGATGAACTGAAACATGAGCAGACTCCTTTCCGCCTGAAAACTATACGGCATTGCCGGATGATCAACAATGCCGTGACTGGTGCCTCAAACCATCGGCAACCTCAACCCCATCTCCTTGGCGTATTCAGCAGCCACCTCATACCCCGCATCCGCATGCCGCATCACCCCTGAGGCCGGATCATTCCACAACACCCGCGCAATCCGCTTGTCGGCTTCCGGCGTCCCGTCACACACGATCACCAACCCCGCGTGCTGCGAATACCCCATCCCGACCCCGCCGCCATGATGCAACGACACCCACGTCGCGCCACTGGCCACATTCAACATTGCGTTGAGCAGCGGCCAGTCCGACACCGCATCCGAGCCGTCCTTCATCGCCTCCGTCTCGCGATTCGGTGACGCCACCGAGCCTGAATCCAGATGGTCTCGCCCGATCACCACCGGTGCCTTCAGCTCCCCGTTGCGCACCATCTCGTTGAACGCGAGCCCCAGCTTGTCGCGTTGCCCCAGCCCAACCCAACAGATGCGCGCGGGCAAACCCTGGAAGCTGATACGCTCCTTCGCCATGTCCAGCCAGTGGTGCAGGTGCTTGTCGTCGGGAATGAGTTGCTTGACCTTGGCGTCGGTCTTGTAGATGTCTTCCGGGTCGCCGGACAAGGCGACCCAGCGGAACGGGCCGATGCCGCGGCAGAACAGCGGGCGCACGTAGGCGGGCACGAAGCCGGGGAATGCGAACGCGTTGGTGAGACCTTCGTCCTTCGCCATCTGGCGGATGTTGTTGCCGTAGTCGAAGGTGGGGATGCCCTGGGCGTGGAACGCCAGCATCGCCTCGACGTGGATCTTCATCGAGTGCTTGGCGGCGTCGCGGGTGCGCTGTGGATCGTTCTTGCGCCGCTCGAACCACTGCTCGACCGTCCAGCCCTGCGGCAGGTAGCCGTTGACCGGATCGTGCGCGCTGGTCTGGTCGGTGACGGCATCAGGGCGCACACCGCGGGCAACCAGCTCGGGCAGGATGTCGGCGGCGTTGCCGAGCAGGGCGATGGATTTCGCTTCTCTGGCTTCGGTGTACTTCTGGATGCGTGCCAGCGCGTCGTCGAGGTCGCTGGCCTGCTCGTCGACGTAGCGGGTTTTCAGGCGGAAGTCGATGCGGCTTTGCTGGCATTCGACCGCCAGCATCGATGCACCCGCCATCACCGCCGCCAGCGGCTGCGCCGCGCCCATGCCACCGAGGCCGGCGGTGAGGATCCAGCGCCCTTTCAGGTCGCCGCCGTAACTCTGGCGACCCATTTCGACGAACGTCTCGTAGGTGCCCTGGATGATGCCTTGCGAGCCGATGTAGATCCACGAGCCGGCGGTCATCTGGCCGTACATCATCAAGCCCTTCTTGTCGAGCTCGTTGAAATGTTCCCAGGTGGCCCAGTGCGGCACCAGGTTGGAGTTCGCGATCAGCACGCGCGGCGCGTCGGCATGGGTGCGGAACACGCCGACCGGCTTGCCGGACTGCACCAGGAGGGTCTCGTCGTGCTCCAGCTCGCGCAGCGCTTTCAGGATTGCGTCGAAGCACTCCCAGTTGCGCGCGGCGCGACCGATGCCGCCGTACACCACCAGCTCAGCCGGGTTCTCGGCCACCTCCGGATCGAGGTTATTCTGGATCATCCGGAACGGCGCTTCGCTGAGCCAGCTCTTGCAGGAAAGCTCGCTGCCGCGCGGCGCGCGGATGGTGCGGGTGGTGTCGATGCGGGTGGGCGCCTTCATGATCGAATCCTGACGATACCGCTTGGCATGAAACCTGATTATGCGGCGCAGGTGCGCAGACCGCCAATTGCCAAACCGGGAAGACCGGCCACCCGCGCCGTTGGAATCGGCCGGCTCCGCACACAGCAGGCGTCACTCGCCCGCAGGCAGATGCAGGCGCGGGAATGCCATGGTCATGGTGGTACCGGCGCCGGGCGTGGATTCGACGTCCACGAAACCACCGGCCTGGCGCACCACACCATAGACCTGAGCCAGACCGAGGCCGGTGCCGCTGCCTTCGGGCTTGGTGGTGAAGTACGGCTCGAACAACCGCTCGCGCACGCTCGCGTCCATGCCGCTGCCGTTGTCGGTAACGGCCAGCGTGACGTAGTCGCCAGCCGGTCGCAGCGTGCTGCCCCGCTCCGGGCTCACCGTCAACTCACCCAGCCGCACCTCGATCGCACCCTGCCTGCTGCAGGCGTCGCGGGCGTTGATGCACAGGTTGACGAAGGCCTGCTCGATAGCGTGGCGGTCGCACATGGTCGGTAGTTCGGAGGCGAACGGCGCGACCTGGAAATCCATACCGGCACCAAGGCTGTGCCGTGCAAAACTCTCGATGTCACGCACGATGCCGACCAGCTCGACCGGCTCGGGCGTGTAGCTGTGCACGCGGGCGAATGCCAGCAGGCGCTGGGCCAGCCGCGCCGCATGCTGCACGCCGTCCATGGAGTAACCCAGCAGGCGGCGCTGGCTGTCGGTGAGGTTGGCCGGATCGTCCTGGATGCTGCTGAGCGCCACGATCGCGATCTGCAGCATGTTGGCAAAGTCATGCGAGAGGCCAGCCACCAGCTGACCGATGGCCTCGTTCTTCTGCGCCTGTTGCACGGCGTGCTCGGCAACGGCCTGGGCGGCGCTGGCAAGGCCCAGCTGCAGTTTCAGCGACTGCTCGCGGTCTGCTCCGCGCTGATGGGATACCCGTGCCCGCGCCAATTGGCGATCCAGCGACTCGTTGCGGGCAGTGCTGGTTGCGCCGGCGGATTCGCTGAGACTGAGCCGGCTGTGCAGGCCGACGATCGCCGCGTCCAGCGCCCGCTTCACTTCGACGGCTTCGGTGATGTCGTGGCTGATCACGGCGATACCGTCGACCCGATGGGCCGTATCCACACAGGGATGCACGCTGATCAGCCACCAGGCTGGCTCGCCGCTGGCGGATGGCAACATCTGGGCGAACTGCATGGATCGGCCAGTGCGCGCAGCGACCAGTGCCGCCTCGAGCTCGTCGTGGGCAGCTTCCGGCCAGAACGAGGCCAGCGCCTGGCCGAGCGCAGTGGCAGGATCGGTGACGCACAATGTGGCGCAGCCACTGGTATTGATGCGCGTGATACGACCGCGCAGATCGAGTTCGTGGACGCCGTCCACCGAGAACCCGAGCAACTGCCGATGACGCTCCAAATCGTTCATTCACGCACGCCGCAAGTGGACGTTGAGCATAGACCGAACCCGGCCTCACTGCCCGTTTACATGGGCCGGACCAAGGTCAGCGCATATCCTGCCCGGACTACTCATGACTTTCACGCAGAACAAGACCATCCTGCTGGCCGAAAATGACCGCAGCGCCCGTGAGGTCACGGCCCTGGTGCTGGAGGCCGAGGGTTATCGCGTGATCACCACCGACAACGGCACCAGTGCGCTGCGCGTCCTTCAGAACGACGCGACGGTCGAACTGTTGCTGAGCGACATCAACATGCCTGGCGGTATCGATGGCATCGAGCTGGCGCAGCGCGCGCAGATGAACCGGCAGATACCGATCGTGCTGACCTCGGCGGATCCGCGCAGCAGCTTCGCGTGGTTTCCGGACAACGTGACGTTCCTGCCCAAGCCCTATGATCGCCGCGCCCTGCTTGCCGCGGTAGGCGGGCTGCCGCAGCCGAGCGAAGCCTGAGGCGAGTTAAGTATCCGCTGCAGGCGCGGACTTCACTGCGCACACCTGCGCGCTGGCCGCCCAGGCGAAGGCGCTGTTCGGCGTATCGCACTTCCACGCAGCCAGCGCGGATCGGAACTCATGAGCCATCCGCCTCCCTGATTGTCCGGATCGACCTGACAACGGTTGACCCACCCCGGCAGCGATGTCCGAAAACGGCGAGTCTTCAGCTGTCGACGGTGCTAGCCTGCACGCATGTCCGACTCGCCGACCGCTATCCTACCCGCCCATGCCGTCTGCGAACAGGCACGACGCAGCCGTGATGCGCGCTTCGACGGGCTGTTCTTCACCGCCGTCACCAGTACGCGGGTCTACTGTCGTCCGATCTGTCCAGCCCCGACACCGAAACCGGCGAACATCCGCTATTACGCCAGTGCCGCTGCGGCGGAAACGGCCGGGTTCCGGCCATGCCTGCGCTGTCGACCGGAACTGGCGCCAGGCAATGCGATTTGGCATCGCGGCGAACACGTGGTGGCACGTGCACTCCAATTGATCGAGGCGGGCGTACTGGCCGGGCACTCGCTGGAACACCTCGCGACACGGGTCGGTGTCGGCACGCGGCAACTGCGCCGCCTGTTCGTTGCACATCTGGGTGCAGCGCCGATCCATGTGCATACGACACGCCGTCTGCTATTCGCGAAACAATTGCTGACCGAGACCGCACTGCCGGTGACCGAGGTAGCACTGGCTGCCGGTTTCAGCAGCCTGCGTCGGTTCAACGCGGCATTTGCGCAGGCGAACCGGATGCAGCCGCGTGAACTGCGCCGGCAGCCGCGCGCTGCGCTCGAAGCTGGCCTGGTGCTGCGCCTGGGCTATCGACCACCGTACGCTTTCGACGCGTTGCTGGCGTTCCTGCACACGCGTGCGCTGCCGGGCGTCGAGCAGGTCGACGACCATTCGTACATGCGCGTGTTCGGTACCGCCGAAGCAGCGGGATGGTTGCGCCTGAGTGCCTGGCCCGACAGCGGACATGCGTTGAAGCTGGAATTGCATGGCGTGCAGCCCGCGCTCTTACTGGCGCTGGTCACGCGCCTGCGCCGCATGTTCGACCTGGATGCCGACCCCCGCACGATCGCTGCCACGCTCGGTGCGAGCAAGCTGTTGAAGCCGCTGCTGCGCAAGTGCCCGGGCCTGCGCCTGCCTGGTGGCTGGGATGGCTTCGAGATCGCGGTACGTGCGGTGCTCGGCCAGCAAGTCAGCGTGGCGGCGGCCCGCACGCTGGCCACGCGCATCGTGCAGCGTTACGGCGATGCGCCAGGCACACCGCTGCCACTCGGACTGCAACGCCTGTTCCCCACGCCGACGCAACTGGCCGACGCAGACTTGCGCGCGATCGGCGTGACCACCGCGCGCGCCGCGACGATTCGCGGCATCGCGCAGGCACTCCTGGATGGCCGCGTGGATTTCCATCCCGAACGGCCGCTGGAGGATTTCGCTGCGCGCTGGGCGGCGTTGCCGGGCATCGGCGCATGGACGGCGCATTACATCGCGATGCGCGCACTGAGCCATCCCGATGCGTTCCCTGCCGCCGACCTGATCCTGCGCCGCGCCGCGGCCGGCGACGCGCCTGCGTTGCGCACGAAGGCGCTGACTGCGCTGGCCGAAGCATGGCGCCCCTGGCGCGCGTATGCGGTGATGCATCTGTGGCGCGCGAGCTCCAATACAGCACCTGCGCAGCACTTGCGCCACGTCGCATAAAACCGGAGAGCACTACATGACATCAGACATCATTTACTACGACGAGATAGACAGCCCGGTCGGCACGCTGCGATTGGTGGCCGACCGCGCAGGTCTGCGCGAAATCTGGTTCGAGCGCGAGCGCCACCCAAAGCACGCGCAGGCGAACTGGATTCGCGCCGAGGCACTGCTGCGGTTTGCGCGGGTGCAACTCGATGAATACTTCGCCGGCAAGCGTCAGCACTTCGAGCTGCCGCTGCACCCGATCGGCACGCCGTTCCAGCTCGAGGTGTGGGAAGAACTGCGCCGCATTCCTTACGGCGCGACGATCAGCTACGGCGAACTCGCGCGACGCATCGGCAAAGCGCAGGCGATGCGCGCCGTCGGCGCCGCCAACGGGCGCAACCCGCTGCCAATCGTGGTGCCGTGCCACCGCGTGATCGGCGCCGACGGCAGCCTCACCGGCTTCGGCGGCGGATTGCCGACCAAGCGCTATCTGCTGGGTCTGGAACAGGCGCTGCCCGCGGGCGATCTGTTCGCCATGCCGACGCGCTGAAGCGCGAACGTTGCTTGCAGATCACGCGATTGACGGTGTCAGCCACCGCTGCGCGAGGATGCCGGCGTGGCCTGTGGTATCACCCGCGGCAGCGAGGCGGCCCGCTCCCGATAGCGATCGACCAGGTCTTGCTGCGCAGCGCGATCGCGTTCGCGCTGCGCCTGATCAGCCTGGCCCAGCTGCCGCAGCATGCGCGGATCATTCGCGTTCGGTCGCTTCGCGTTGTCGGACACGGATTGATGCAGTTGCTGTTCCAGCTGACTCTGCTGCAACTGGTCGCGCACCTGCTGCTGTTGCACGGCCTGCTGGAATTGCATGTCCGGCGGCGGCGCCACCACCTGCGGCCTGGCGGCGGGCTGCGCGACGGATTGCCATGCATACGCGAAGCCAGGCGGCGCGAGCGCGAGCGTGGCGATCAGGAACGGCTGAAGCAGGCGACTGGGTGGGGCGGTACGTGTCATGGCGATCACTCTGGGCGATCATGTCGTTGAGCCAAGTCTGAGACTTCCTGCATGAATAGCGTGTTTCGTCTGCAAATCAAGGCATCGCCCCAGTGCTCATCGGGGTCGGCAGCGTTGGCACATCCACCAGCGGCGGCAGTCGGATCAGCCAGAGCGAGATGACCAAGCCTGCCAGCACCAGCGCCCCAACGAACAGCGCGACACCGTTCCACCCATGCGACGCGTAGAACAGCCCGCCGCTGGCACCGGCGATACTCGAACCCATGTAGTAGCAGAACAGGTACACCGACGCGGCCTGCGCCTTGGCCGGACCCGCGCGCCGGCCGACCCAACTGCTGACGATGGAGTGACCGCCGAAGAAACCGAACGTGACCGCGACGACGCCCGGCAAAACCAGCCACAGCGGCGCCGTCATGGTGAACGCCACGCCAACCAGCATCAACGCGAGCGCCATCCACAACACCTTGCGCCGACCCAGCTTGCCGGCCAGATGTCCCATCCAGGCCGAACTGAAAGTACCGACCAGATAAATACCGAAGATCAGTCCGACCACGGCCTGGCTGAGACTGTATGGCGGCGCCAGCAAGCGATAACCCAGATAGTTGTACACCGTGACGAACGCGCCGAGCAGCAAAAAGCCCTCGACGAACAGCCACGGCAGGCCGCGGTCGTGGAACATGCCGGTGAAACGCGCGAGCACTACGCGCCAGTGCAGCGGCTGCGCCACGAAGTGGCGCGACGGCGGCAGCGCACGCGCGAAGATCCACGCCGCCAGCAGGCCGATCACGCCAACCACGGCCACGCCAATGCGCCAGTCGAAGAAGTCGGTCAGCACGCCGGTGATCAGGCGCCCGCCCATCCCGCCGACCGCACTGCCGCTGATGTACAGCCCCATGCCCAGGCCAAGCGACTCGGCATGCATCTCCTCGCCGAGGTAGGTCATCGCCACGGCCGGCAGACCGCTCAGGGTCAAGCCGAGCACGGTGCGCACGACCAGCAGTGCGGGCCAGTTCGGCATCGCCGCCGACAGCAACACCAGCAGCGCGGAGGACAGCAGCGAGGCGACCATCACCGACTTGCGCCCCCACGCATCGGACAGCGCGCCGGCGAACAGCATCGCGAACGCCAGCACGCCGGTGGTCAGCGACAACGAGAGCGCGCTGACTGCCTCGCTCACTCCGTAGTGCTTACTGAACTCCGGCATCAGCGGCTGCACGCAATACAGCAGGCCGAACGTGGCAAAGCCGGCAGCGAACAGCGCCAGGTTGGTGCGCCGGAACGCCGGCGTTCCGTGGCGGATGCTCGGCGGAGGGGAGGCCTCCGCCGCAACGGGGATTGAAGCGTACGTCATGCCGGTGGCCTGGAAGAATACCAATCAACCGTAGGATAGCCTGCTGCGATCAGGCTCCACGGCGGTCAGCGCGACGCGAGTTTCTCCACGACCGTGCGATAACGCGCTGCAATGCGTGCCTCATCACGGTGCAGGAAATTGCGCACCACCCACTGCCCAGCGCACATCACATCGCGCACCAGCGGCGTGTTGCCGGCAAACAGGAAGCTGTCGAGTACGGATTGCTCATTGCGCGCAGCGAGCAGCGGCGAGGCGTCGTCCAGCACGATCAGGTCCGCGCGTGCGCCTTCACGCAGTTCGCCGATGGACCTGCCGCAGGCTTGGGCGCCACCACGAAGCGCCGCGCGCCACAGGGTTTCGCCTACGCTGTCCCCCGCATGCCGCGCCGTGATATTGCGGTGGCGCAGCTGCAGGCGCTGGCCGTATTCCAGCCAGCGCAGTTCCTCTACCGGCGAAACGGAAATGTGCGAGTCCGAACCAATCCCGAATACACCGCCGGCATCCAGATAATCGGTGAGCGGGAACACGCCGTCACCGAGGTTCGCCTCGGTGGTCGGGCACAAGCCGACGACGGCGCCGCTACCAGCGATCTGCGACGTCTCGGCCGCGGTCAGGTGCGTCGCATGCACCAGGCACCAGCGCGCGTCGACGTCGGCGTGGTCGAACAGCCACTCTACCGGCCGTGCGCTGCGTGTGGCGAGGCAATCCTGCACTTCACCGATCTGTTCGGCGATGTGGATGTGGATCGGGCAGGCGGCGGCCAGCGGACTGGCGAGCACCTCGCGCATGGCACGCTCCGGCACCGCGCGCAACGAATGCAGCGCGATGCCGACGTGCACGCCCTCGCCCGCATGCGCGCGCACTGCCTCCAGCAAGCGCAGATAGGCGTCCACGTCATGACCAAAGCGCCGCTGGCGCTCGCCCAGCGCGCGCCCGTCGAAACCGCCGCTCACATACAGCACCGGCAACAACGTCAGCCCGATGCCGGCCTCGCGCGCCGCCTCGATCAGGGCCAGCGACATCGCTTCGGGCGGCGCATACGGCGTGGCATCGGGCTGGTGATGCAGGTAGTGGAATTCGCAGACCTGCGTATAACCCGCCTTGAGCATCTCGACATACAGCTGGGCGGCGATGGCCTTGAGTTCATCCGGGCCGATCGCGGCGGCAAAGCCGTACATGGTTTCGCGCCAGCTCCAGAAACTGTCCTCTGCCTTGCCCTTGCGCTCGGCGAGCCCGGCCATCGCGCGCTGGAAGGCGTGCGAATGAACGTTCGGCACGCCGGGCAGGACCCATTGCCCGATCGGTTCGGCCACGGCGCCGACGCCGGCGAGCAGCTTGCCGGCGCCGCTCACGCCGAATTCCGCATCGACCTTCCAGCCATCGTCGCGCCAGAGCCGACCGGCCTTGTAGCGGCTACCGTGGCTGGGCTCATTCATGACGCAGGCTCCGATCCAAATATCGCTGAAGTGTAACCGCCCACGCGCACCTTCACCCGGCTCCTATTCCGACGATGCATAATGCGCAGATGGCCAGGAAAACCAGCGAAAACACCCCACGCCTGCAATTGCGCCAGGCAACACCCGCCGATGTCCCGCAGCTGGTCGAGCTGACCGGGCGAATCTACAGCCCCGAATGGGGTCACTCGGCCGAGATGCTGCTCTCGCAGCAGACGCATTTCCCGGAAGGCCAGTTCGTCGTCGAGTACGAGGGCAAGCTGGTGGGCTATTGCGCCACCTTCCGCATCGACGAGGAGACCGCGCTGAAACCGCACACCTGGACGCAGATCACTGCCGGCGGCATGGGCTCGCGCCACAAGGCCGACGGCAACTGGCTGTACGGCATGGAAGTGGTGGTGCACCCGGACTACCGCGGCATGCGCATCGGCCAGCGCCTGTACCAGGCGCGCAAGCGCCTGTGCAGCGACCTGAAGCTGCGCGGCATCGTGTTCGGCGGGCGCATCCCGGGCCTGGCCAGGAACATCTCGCGCTACGGCAGCGCCGAAGCTTACGTGCAGGCGGTGATCGACGGCCGGCGCCGCGACCTCACACTCAGCTTCCAGCTGCACAACGATTTTGAAATGATCGGCCTGCTGCGCGAGTACGTGCCATCCGACCACGACTCGCTCGGCTACGCGGTGCACCTGGTCTGGCGCAACCCGCGCCTGCTCGATCAACCGGACATGCCGCCGATCACCTCGCAGCGGCGCCTGCCCGATTCGGTGCGCGTGGCATCGGTGCAGTACTTCCAGCGCCGCATCGGCTCGTTCGAAGAGTTCGTCACCCAGGTCGAATACTTCACCGACATCGCCGCCGACTACAACGCCGATTTCGTCACCTTCCCGGAACTGATCACGCTGCAACTGCTGTCGATCGAGAATACCGAGCTGTCGGCGTTCGATTCGATCCGCAAGCTGAGCCACTACACGCCGCAAGTGAAGGAGCTGTTCACCCGCCTCGCCGTGCACTACAACATCAACATCATCGCCGGCACCCACCCCACCGAACAGGCCAACGGCGACATCCACAACGTCTGCTACGTGTGCCTGCGCGACGGCTCGATCCACGAGCGCGAGAAGCTGCACCCGACGCCGAGCGAACGCAACGTGTGGAACATCACCGGCGGCGAGAGCGCTGCCACGGTGCAGACCGACTGCGGCCCGATCGGCGTGATGATCTGCTACGACGCGGAGTTCCCCGAGGTGGCGCGGCACCTCACCGACCAGGGCGCGCTGATCCTGTTCGTGCCGTTTTGCACCGACGTGCGCGAAGGCTATCTGCGCGTGCGCTACTGCGCGCAGGCCCGCGCGATCGAGAACCAGTGCTACGTGGTGCTCTCCGGCAACGTCGGCAACCTGCCCGGGGTCAACAACTTCGACATCCAGTACGGCCAGAGCTGCATCCTCACCCCGAGCGACTTTCCGTTCGCACGCGACGGCATCGCCGCCGACTCCACACCGAACATCGAGACCGTGTTGTTCGCCGACCTGCGCCTGGAGAGCCTGGCCCGCGCGCGCAACGCCGGCGCCGTGCAAAACCTGAAAGATCGCCGCTTCGACCTGTACGAAACGCGCTGGCGGCCGCTGCCGCACTGACAGTGACGGGTCAACATCTGCGATACTGCGGAGATGACTGAACCTGCGCAGCCGTCTCCGTCACCGTCCGATTCCCGCCTGCGCGCCCTGCTCGGTCACGAGTTTTTCGCTCCCCATGAGTGGAGGCGGCGCCTGGCGCTGTGGGTCGGTGCGGTGGTGGTGGCACTGGCGGCGATCACCTTCACCAAGGCCAGCGTGCTGGCCTACCACCTGTTCCTGCGCATCCTTGACTACGGTGTGTGGATTCCGCTGCTGCTCACGCCGATCGTGTTTGGGTTGGTCACCTGGGGCACCGAAGGGCGCCTGCGTGCCACGCGTGGCAGTGGTATTCCGCAGGTGATCGCTACCTTGCATGTCGAGGATGAGGGCTTTCGCGCCAACATGCTCGGCTTGTGGATCGCGATCAGCAAGATGGCGCTGTCGCTGCTGGGACTGCTGGTTGGCGCCTCAATCGGGCGCGAGGGTCCGACCGTGCATGTCGGTGCCGGATTGTTCTACTGGATCGGGCGTCGCTTCGGCTTCAGCGATCCCAAGGCGGTGTCGCGCTTCATCCTCGCCGGCGGCGCCTGCGGCATCGCCGCCGCCTTCAACACGCCGCTGGCCGGCGTGGTGTTCGCGATCGAGGAACTGGCCGGCACCTTCGAGCACCGCTTCAGCGGTCTGCTGCTGACCGCCGTGATCGTCGGCGGCGTGGTGTCGCTGGGCGTGCTCGGCAACTACTCCTATTTTGGCGAGGTGCAGGCCAGCCTGCAACTGGGCCGCGCATGGCTGGCGGTGTTGCTGACCGGCGTCATCTGCGGCCTGCTGGGTGGCCTGTATGCACGCATCATCTTGCTCAGCCGGCACGGGCCGCTGGCGTACATCGGCCGCCTGCGCGCGCGCGCACCGGTGCTGTTCGCGGCAGGTTGCGGGCTCGCGCTGGCACTGATCGGGCTGTATTCGCACAACAATGTCTACGGCACGGGCTACGACCAGGCGCGTGCCTTCGTACAAAATGCAGCGGTTACACCTGGCGCGGGCTTCGGCATCGAGAAACTGCTCGCCAATGTCGTGTCCTATTGGGCCGCGATCCCCGGCGGCATTTTTTCGCCAGCGTTGGCCGTTGGCGCCGGGCTCGGCCACAATATCGCCGCGTTCCTGCCGGGAGTGCCGCCTGGCGCTGTCGTGCTGCTGGGCATGTGCGCCTACCTGTCCGGCGTCACCGGCGCGCCACTGACCTCAGCGGTGATCTCGATGGAACTGACCGACAACCAAGACATGGTGATCCCGATCATGGCGGCCTGTCTGCTGGCCCGCGCAGCGGCCTCGATTTTCTCACCGACGCCGGTGTACAAGGATTTCGCCGAACGCATGGTGCAGAACTTCGAGCAACAGCAGGCTGCGCACGAGGAAGACGCCGAAAGGCTGCGCCAGGAAAGCGAGCTCACACATCCCATCGGCAAGACCAGCGCTTTCGACGAGCCCGCCACACCCGAAAGCCACAGCGATGACAACGCGCACAAACACACCATTACCCCCCCATAACGACACGGGCCACCGCATGAATTCGCCACGTTGGGATCGGTTGCTGTTGAACGCCACGCTGGCGACCTTCGCCGACGATACGCCCTGCGGCCTGATCGAGCAGGCGGCGATCGCGATGCAGCACGGGCGCATCGCCTGGCTGGGGCGCACGAACGATCTGCCGGATGCCCCCGACCTGCTCGCTGACGAGGTGGAATCGCTTGATGGCGCGCTGGTCACCCCGGGTCTGATCGACTGCCACACCCACCTCGTGTTCGGCGGTGACCGTGCCGACGAATTCGACCTGCGTCTGAACGGGGCCAGCTACGAGGACATTGCCCGCGCCGGCGGTGGCATCGTGGCCACCGTCGCGGCCACCCGCGCCGCCCGCGAGGATGCGCTGTACGCGCAGGCGCTGCCGCGCGCGCAGACCCTGCTCGCTGACGGCGTGACCACGCTGGAAATCAAATCCGGCTACGGCCTGGAACTGGACAGCGAGCGCCGCATGCTGCGCGTGGCCCGCCGGCTAGGGCGCGAACTGGGAATCAGCGTGCGTACCAGTTTCCTCGGCCTGCATGCGCTGCCATCGGAGTACCGGGACCGGCGCGAGGACTACGTGACGCTGGTTTGCGACGAAATACTGCCGACACTCGCCGCCGAAGGCCTGGTCGATGCGGTCGATGCGTTCTGCGAGAACATCGGTTTCACGCTCGCCGAGACCCGCCGCCTGCTCGAGCGCGCCCGCGAGCTCGGCCTGCCGGTGAAGCTGCACGCCGAGCAATTGTCCGACCAGGGCGGTGCCGCGCTAATCGCCGAGTACGGCGGACAATCTGCCGACCATCTGGAATACCTGAGCGAGTCGGGCGCGAAGGCGATGGCTGCTGCCGGCACCATCGCCGTGCTGCTGCCCGGGGCGTTCTACGCCCTGCGCGAAACGAAACTGCCGCCGATCGACCTGCTGCGCAAACACGGCGTACGGATGGCGATCGCCACCGATTGCAACCCGGGCACCTCGCCACTGGTCTCGCTGCGACTGGCGGCCGGCATGGCCTGCACTCTGTTTCGCCTGACCCCGGAAGAAGCGCTGCGTGGTGTCACTGTGTATGCTGCCCGCGCGCTCGGTTACAGCGACCGCGGCACGCTGGCAACCGGCCAGCGTGCCGACCTGGTGATCTGGAATGCGCGCCGCCCCGTCGAACTGTGCTACTGGATCGGCGGCAACCTGGCGCGCCGGATCTATGTGGCCGGCGAAGCGGTCTCGCGGCGCAAGCCATCCAAACGCCCGGTCAACGCCTCGTAGAACGCCACCGGCAACTCCGCTCGCACCGGTACCCGCCACCAGTTCGGCCGGGCGAACTGGCGACACTTCACCGCGTCCTTGTCGGTCATCAGCACCGCCAGCTGATCGCCAAAATCCAGGTCGCTCGCAACGAAGGCGTGATGATCGGCGAACGCATGCCCGATCGGCTCGATGCCCGCGGCGCGCAGACTGGCAAAAAACCGGGCCGGATTGCCGATCGCCGCCACGGCATGCACGCGTTGGCCAGCAAAATCGGCCAGCGGCCGGCGCCCCCCGTCATGCAGGGCCAGCACCTCGCCACTGCGCAGTTGCATGGAAAATTCGCCGGCGGCGGGCTGGCCACCGTTGCACACCCGCAAGTCCACCCGCGCCAGGCGTGCCAGCGGCTCGCGTAGCGGCCCAGCCGGCAGCAGGCGCTGGTTGCCGAAGCGGCGCACGCCGTCAATCACGCAGACCTCAACGTCGCGCGCCAGCGCATAGTGCTGCAACCCGTCGTCGGCGATCACCACGTCGCAACCCGCATCAAGCAGGAGTTGCGCCGCGACCGGGCGCTGGCGTCCGATCGCCACGGGCACACCGGTGGCGCGAATCAGGCAGGGCTCGTCACCGACCTCGGTCGGATCGGAGGTGTCGCCCAGCAACAACGGTTCGCGCCGGTGACCGCCGTAGCCGCGACTGACCACGCCGGGCCGATAGCCATGCGCGCGCAAGGCTTCGGCCAGCGCGATGGTCAGCGGCGTCTTGCCGGTGCCGCCGACCGTGAGGTTGCCGACCACGATGACTGGCACCGGCAGGCGCACGCTGCGCAGCCAGTCCCACCGGTAGAGCCTGCCGCGCAGCCGGATCACGCCACCGTACAAGGCAGCAAGCGGCGCCGTCCACCACGGCCGGCGGCCATCGCCATACCAGGCTGATTCGAGCGTATCGATCAGCGCCATGGTTGACCCTCAGTGACCAGCCGGGCTGGGCGCGAGGTCGTGGAACTGCATCCGGTGCAGCGCGGCATAGTGTCCGTCCAGTGCGATCAGCTCGGCGTGCGTGCCACGCTCGACGATACGCCCCTGGTCCATCACCGCGATCTGGTCGGCGCCTTCCACGGTCGACAGGCGGTGCGCGATCACCAAGGTGGTGCGATCCTTCATCAGCCGCTGCAATGCCTGCTGGATCAGCCGCTCCGATTCGGTGTCCAGTGCGCTGGTGGCCTCGTCCAGTACCAGGATCGGTGCATTCTTGAGGATCGCCCGGGCGATCGCGATGCGCTGGCGCTGGCCACCCGACAAGGTGTTGCCGCCCTGCCCGACCTGGGTGTGGATGCCTTGTGGCATCGCGGCGATGAATTCCATCGCATTGGCTGCTTCGGCTGCGGCGACGATGGCCGCCTCGCTGGCGCTGGCCAGCTCGCCGTAAGCGATGTTGTTCGCGACCGTATCATCGAACAGGACCACGCTCTGTCCAACCCAGGCGATCTGTCGCCGCAGCGACACCAGCGTGTAGTTTTCGTAGTCCTCGCCGTCAAGCACGATACGGCCGGCACTGGGTTCGTTGAAGCGCGGCAGCAGGCTGACCAGGCTGCTCTTGCCGCTACCCGAGCGCCCGACCAGCGCCGTGACGGTGCCTGGCGCGCAATCGAGATCGACCTCGCGCAGGGCCGCGACCTCGTTGCGCGGATAGACGAGGCTCACCTCGTCGAAACGCAGCTCGCCGCGCGTCCGCTGCAACTCGGTTTTTCCGTTGTCCCGTTCGGGTGGCAAATCGATCACCGCAAAGATATCCTCCGCTGCCGACAAGCCACGCTGGATACTCGACTGCACATTGGTCAACCGCTTCAGCGATGGCAGCATGGTGCCCATCGCGGTCAGCACCGCAAAGAACACGCCGGGCGTCATGCTGGCCAGTACCTGCGGCCGCGTACCGAGGAATACCAAAGCGGCCAGCGCGCTGGCCGCGACCAGTTGCACCGTCGAACTGGACACCGCGTTGGTGGCGGCGATCTTCAGGTTGAGTCGCCGCGTGTGCCGGATGATCTGGTCGAAGCGCTCGGCCTCATGCGCCTGGCCACCATACACGCGCACCTCGCGATGGGCGCCCACCGACTCTTCCACCGTCCCGGTGACCGAGCCCATGCTGCCCTGGATGCGCCGGCTGATCTGGCGGTAGCGGCGCGCGACCACCGTCGCCACCAAGGCGATCGCCGGCACCATCACCAGCAGCGACAGCGTGAGATAGGGGCTGTAGTAGAGCATCACGAACAGCATCGCGAGCACCGTGAAGCTGTCGGTGACTACGATCTTGGCGGCACTGCTGGCAGCGGCGGCGACCTGCTCGCTGGTATAGGTAATGCGCGAGACCTGCTGGCCGGAGGGTTCGCTGCCGAAATACGGGGCTGGCAACTTCAGGTAGGCGGAGAAAACCTCGTGTTGCATCGCCTGCACCACGTGCCGGCCGATGTAGGAAACGCCGTAGTCGCTGACAAACGTGCCCAGCGCGCGCACAAAGAAGATCGCGATGATCCAGATTGGCATCCAGAAGATCAGGTACGGATCCTTCTGCGCAAACAGGCCGTCGATCATTGGCTTGATCAAGCCGGTAAACAGCGCCAACCCGCCGCCGTCGACCAGCATGCCGACGAAGGCGACCAGGCCGATCGCCCAGTAGCGTCGCGTGTAGCCGAGCAGTCGTTTGTAGGTCGGCCAGCTTCCCGCATCCGGCGTAGCGGCCTGGCGCGTGTTCATTGACCCGCACCCGGCTTGCTCGGCGTGGTGGCAATCGACAGCCGGGTGAAGCCGAGCTGGCCCAGCGCATCCATCGCGGTGACCACGTTCTGGTTCGGCGTCATCGCGTCGGCGCGGATTGCCACGCTCTGCTCGCGGCTGTCGCCGGCATGGCGCGCAATGGTCTGCTTCAGCGCTTCGATGCCCCCGCCCATCACCTCGTCGCTGCCCACGAAGAAGCGGCCATCACGGTCGATCATGATGGTCAGCGCCGGCGCGTTCATGTCGCGGTCGGTGCTACTGGCCTGCGGCAGGGTCACCTTCAGCCGCGAATGCTGCACGAAAGTGCTGGTCAGCACGAAGAACATCAGCAGGGTCAGCAGCACGTCGATCAACGGGATCACGTTGATCTCGAAATCGTCCCCGCGGCGGTCATTGCTGATGCGCATGGCCTGGCCCTCAGCCCACACTCGGCGCGGCCGGCGCCGGCGCTCGGCGGGTGCGGGCCGGTGCGAGTGCGCCCAGGGTCAGGTCATCGAGCAAGGCGGTCGCCTGCTTTTCCATCTGCACGCAATAGCCCGCCACGCGCGAGTGGAAGTAGCGGTGCAACACATAGGCCGGGATCGCCACGGTCAGGCCGGAGGCCGTGCAGATCAGCGCCTCGCCGATGCCGCCAGCCATCTTCGCCGGGTCGCCGATGCCACCGCCCATCACTTCCATGAACATGCGGATCAGGCCGATCACGGTACCGAACAGACCGAGCAGCGGGCCGATCAGGGCGATCGTGCCCAAGGTGTTGAGATAGCGCTCCATCCGATGCACCACATGCCGACCGGTATCCTCGATGCGCTCCTTGATGATTTCACGTGACTGACGCCGCACGCCCAGTGCTGCCGCCAGCAACTCGCCGAGAGGCGAACCGTTCGAGAGCGCCTCGAGATGACCCGGATCGAGCTGACCCGAGCGCGCCCACTGGCGCACCTCATCACCCAGACCCGGCGGCAGCACCGCGCTGCGGCGCAAGGTCCACCAACGCTCCAGCACGATCGCCAGGGCGACCGCCGAACAGATCAGGATGGGCACCATCGCCCAGCCGCCCGCGATGAGAATATCCAGCACGTTTCGACCTCGCCGCGTCACGCTCCGGGAAGCGCGCATGATAGCAGCGTCGCCCCCGCGTACTGCGACGGGCGTGGCAATCCGGCCATCGGGCCGTGTTCACTCGCGCCAGTAGCGGGTTTGCCGCAGACGCCAGCCCGGCTGGCGCCGCGGTGGGCCATCGGCGGGGAAATCCACCTCCATCGCCCCTTGTACCGCGGTGTTGAACAACGGCACTCCGGCATCTGCATAGCGCGCCACCACCTCCGGCCGCGGATGGCCGAAACGGTTGCGCCAGCCCGCGGACACCAGGGCCAGCGGCGGCTTCAGCGCCGCGATGAAGGTGGCGCTGGACGAACTCTTGCTGCCGTGATGCGGCACCACCAGCACCGGTGGCGGCCCGGCATCCAGCGCCGCCACCACCGCGGGTTCCATTTTCAAGCTGATGTCCCCGGTGAACAGCACACGCCCACCGCGCGCCGCGACCAGCAGCACGCAGGAACTGTCGTTGTCGCGACCGCCACCACCGGGCGCGGGACTCAGCACGCGAAAGCTCACGTGGTCCCATTGCCATGCCTGGCCAGCCACGCATTGCGCCATCGGTACCCGCATGCGTGCCGGTTCCCCGGCGAGGCGACGCGCCTGCGGAAAGGCTGCGACCACGGCCTCTACGCCGCCGGCATGATCATTGTCGCCATGGCTGATCATCAGCAGGTCGAGCCGGTTGATGCCAAGCGCGTGGAGCGTCGGCAAGACTGCCGCCTCGCCCAGGTCGAAGCCCGAGGGGTAGCGTGCACCGGTGTCGTAGACCAGCACATGCCCGTGCGTGCGCAGCAGCACGGACAGGCCCTGCCCCACGTCCAGTACCCACACCTGAAACGCACCCTCCGCCGGCACGCTGTGTGGCGGCAGCAACAGCGGCAGGAACAGCAAGGCCCCGAACCAGCGTAGCGGCACGCCGCGTGGCAGGAACATCCACAACGCGCCGAACACCGCCAGCAGCAAGGCCAACGGCTGCACCATCGGCAGATACCATTGCGCACCGGGCCAGTGCGCCATGCGCTCAAGCAGCCACCATTGCGCATGCACGATATGCGCAGCCAACCACAGCACCGGCGTGGCCAACGCCGGATACAACGCCAGCAACAACATGCCGAGCAAGGCGCACGGGACGATCACGAAGCTGATCAGGGGCACCGCGATCAGGTTCGACAGCGCACCCACCAGCGAGGCCTGGCCGAAGAACCACAGGGTCAGCGGCAACAAGGCCACCGTCATCAGCAATTGCCCGGCCGACAGTTCGTGCAGGAACGCGCGCCAGCCGCGCCCATGCGACTGCAGGCACAGGATAAGGAAACCGACCCCGACGAAAGACAGCCAGAAGCCGGCCGCCAGTACCGCCAGCGGGTCGACCAGCACGATCACGATCAGTGCCAGCGCCAGCGAATGCGCGCCATTGCTGCCGCGACGGCTGCAACGTGCCAGCGCCACTACCGCAATCATCAGCAGCGTGCGCACGGTAGGCAGGCCGAAGCCGGCCAACGCGCTGTACACGCCCGCCGCCAGCAGCGCCGCGGCAGCCTGTGCCTGCGGCCGCGGCAGCCATAGCCCGAGCCGCGGACACACGGTGTAAGCCAGCAGCGCCAGCCACACCCCGAATACCGCCGCCACACCGACGTGGAAACCGGAAATCGCGATCAGGTGCGATACCCCGTTCGCGCGCGCCACCGCCCAATCGTCCTGGCTGAGGTCCCGCGTATCGCCCACTGCAAACGCCCGCAGCAACGCCGCATCGTGTGGATCATGCACGCGCGTCTCGATGGCGTGGGCAATCGCCGCACGCACGCCATCGACGCACCAGGCGGGTGCGGCCAGCGTGGTGTTGCCGTCGTCGTCACGCACATAGCCGGTGGCGACGATGCCACGCTCCAACGCCGATCGCTCGCTGTCGGCAGCACCTGGGTCGAGCAGGCCGCGCGGCCGTTTCAGGCGTAGCAAAAGATGCCAGCGGGTACACGGCTGCAGCGGCGGCGCGCCGTCATACCAGGCCACCGTAACGCGCCCATGTAGCGCCAGCGGATGACCGTCCAGGGCGGCGCGATCCACCCGCAAGGTAAAGCGGCTGGCATCGGTGCGTGCCAACGGCAGGCCGACCAGGCTGCCGACGACCGTGATGTCGCGCCCTTCCAGCGCGCGCGGCAGGCGCGCATCCATCGCCAGCGCACCACACCAGAGCGCCCACGCCGTACCGAGCAGAAGAAAAGACACCCAGCGCCAGCGCGAACTGCGCCACGCCAGCGCCAGCGCCACGAGACCGGTCGGCGCGGACACCCAACGTGCCGGCAACATGGGTAACCCCTGCACCAGCAGCACGCCTGCCAGCAGAGCCAGCGCCGCCGTTATTGCCCCCTGTCGCGCCATGCCGCGCACTCCCTTCCATCCCTGAAGACTCCGAGCCTAACGCGACAGCGGCGGCGATGACGCTGAAATAGCTGTAGGCGCACACCTGCCGGTGTGCAGCACTTGATGCCGTGGCCCACACCTCATGCCCGGCCTTCGCCCGAAGTGCTCTCGCCACAGATTATTCACGCATAGACGCGCGCGGAAGTCTGGACGCGCGACCCAAGCAGCCAAACCGGCTGCGCTGGCTCGACGGACGAGCACTCAGACGCTCGACGTCGGGCAGCGGATATGCCGCTCGCCGGGGCGGAAGTCGCCCAGGCCCAGCCGTCAGGTGCTGTCCAGCCAGCGGTAGGGACACAGCACGGGGGCGGCATCATCTCGCCCACCGACAGTACTGTGAAGTAATCGGCCAACAACGGACAGGACGGCATGCTCGCGGCGTTTCTGCCACCCGGCGTTGCAGCTGGCCGCTGAGACCTGAACACCCGCCAAGTCGATGCTATGCCGCGCGCTGGAACCACATGACGTATGCACTCAGAACGCCAAATCAGCTGGCGCGCACTGGACCGTCGGCCTCAGGTCGGGCGAGAACATAGACGTCTACAACCGTACTGAACCCGCGTTTTCCAAGCTCGTTGATCAGCCGGCTGAGAGTGTCACCAGCGCTCTGCCACGACCGTCGAACTCAACCGCCCGGATCGTCGCGGTCCCGGTGAGGTGTGTCGCCGGCCGCAAGAACCGCGCGTCGCGCGAGCTATGGCCCGCCACGATGCTCCACGTCGAAAACATCGCCAATGTCGCCAGGCGCTGGAACACACAAATCGTTTGCAAACCGCTTGCTATCAGGCCGTGATAGATGCCGGCGCCGGCGAAATCCTTCTCAATGTGAAAACGTTGCTGATCCCACTGCCGCGCAAAATCGATGATCTGTTGCTCCGTTAGGCGATACCGGTCGAATAGGTAAGTATCACCCGCATGGATGTCAACACCGTAGGCGATGCGCTGCGGCGCATCCGTCGACTTCGATGGCATTGGCGGCTGACCTCGGTCACAGAAACATACGCTACAACTTTACTACCCCGCGCACACCCGTCCAGCGCATAGTCAGGTAACCGCGCACCGGGGTCCACTTTACTCATCTTTTCCGTATCAAACTTTCATCGACCATCTATCTCTTGCCAGCTTTGCTGGCGCACTAAGCGTGCGCCCACCGCACGACATCGCCATACGCATCCCGAGGTTGCGCAGTTGCATAACAACCGGCGAGACGGCATCTACGGCTCTGGCCAAGGGGCGCTTATGGCTCGCCGAGGTCAGATCTGGCCGTGAAAGTCATACGGTCTGGTCAGGTTCGGGATTTACTGTGCGTTAGCGCCTGCCGCAGAAGTTCGTTGAACGAGGCCGCACCCATCTTGTGCATGAGTCGGCTGCGATGCACCTCGACGGTCTTGTAGCTGATGCCCAGCTCGCGCGCAACCAGCTTGTTGCTCTGGCCATCCACCACGCGATCCAAGACCTGCCGTTCACGCAGGGTCAGTGCCGCAAGCCTTGCCGAGTATTCATCCAGCCCCTTGCGCTGGTTGCGGCGGCTCAGGTCCAGCGCCAGCGCCTGGCGTACGCGGTTCAGAAACTCCTGGTTGTTGTAGGGCTTCTGCAAGAAGTCGAAGGCTCCCCCCTTCATCGCGCGCACGGTCAGCGGCACGTCACCGTGCGCCGACAGGAAGATGATCGGGATCGGTTCGCCGATATGGTTCATCATATCCAACAACTCCGGGCCGCTGATACCCGGCATGCGTACGTCGAGTACCAGGCAGCCCGCGCGATCCGGCGTATAATTGCTGAGAAAGGATTCGGCAGAATCGAACGTCTCGATGCGTAGCCGGATCGATTCTAGTAGCCAGCGCAGCGAGTCCCGTACGGAAATTTCGTCGTCGACGATGAATACAGTTTGTTCGCAGAGGGACATGAGCTTCACCTATTTGCCGGTAGCGTGAAACGAAAGGTGGCGCCGCCGTGGAGATTGTTTCCAGCCGTCAACCGGCCACCGTGGGCTTCAATGATCGAGCGACAGATTGCCAGCCCGAGTCCCAGTCCGCTTTGCTTGGTCGTGAAGAACGGTTTGAAGATACGTGCTAGCTGCTTCTTCGAGACGCCGTGGCCGCGATCGGCCACGCTGACTTCAATCCACCGCTGCTGGCCCCACAGAGTAGTCACCTCAAGCAGACGGTTCGATTCTTCAGTTGTACTCATGGCCTCAATAGCGTTCTTGAACAGGTTGAGTATCACCTGCTTGATTTCGAGTGGATCGGCGAGCAGTGTCGGCAGACCCTTGCCCAGTGACGGCAGGATGGTGATACCATACTGTCGCCGCTCGAAGTCGAGAAAGATGATCATCTCTTCGATCAGGACATTGATGTCGGTCGGTACGAACTCCGGCCCTATCTGACGCATGCACTGTTGTCGAAGGTGTTTGACGATGGCCGCGGCCCGCTCGGCATTACAAATCGCCTGCGAGATGGCCGAGTGGAACAGCTCGGGGGCGTAGTCTTTCGACTCCAGCCGCAGTTCGCAACCGTGCAGGTAGTTCAGCGTGGCACTGAGCGGCTGACCCAGCTCGTGTATAATCGTGGCGGCCATCTCTCCCATCATATTGAGCCGCGAAACATGGCTGAGTTCGGCGCGGTTCAGGCTCTCCAGTTCACTCGTCCGCTTACGTTCGGTGATTTCGGTGTGTGTGACGACGACGCCATAACCCTTTACCGCAATGGGCGCCGCAGTAACGCTAAACCAACGTATCTGCGAATCACCGTAGCTCACGCCGACCTCGACATCGGCAACGACGCGTTGCTCCTTCAGCGCAAGCACGTTTGGTAACTGCTCGTAAGTCAAAGGCGCTCCATCCGCACGAATCAACGACATGGATGTCTTTTTTCCGCCGCCCATCAGGGTAGCTAGCAGGGTCCGAGAGGCGATGCGGCGCAGTGCCTGGTTGATCTCGATGACTTGGCCTTGGTCGTTGGTAATTGAGATGCCTATCGGGAAGGTCTCGAACAACACGCGGTACTTTTCGCGACTCACGAGCAGTACTTCTTCGGCTTCCTTGCGCAAACGAATCTCCGTACGTAGCGCCTCGTTGGCGTCGTTCAGTTTCCGGGTTCGTTCGTTGACTAGCTGCTCAAGGTGTTCATACGCAAGCTGCTCGCGCGCTTCGCTCGCCTTGCGCTGACTAATGTCCTGGAAAATCATGACCACATCGCGCTGCGGATTCGTGGAATTCAGCGGTTTGAGATCCACGTTGCACCAAAATATTTCGCCGTTCTTACGCTTCATCACGCGCTCGTCGGAATACACATTGTGGTTAAGAAGATAACCGTAGCCGATGCGCCCGATGCGATCGAAGGCTTCTGTCGAGGGGTAGAGGATGCGGACGTTCTGGTTGTCGAGTTCTCCCGGCCCGTAGCCGAAAATTTCCTCGAAACGGCGGTTGCATCGCGTGATCACGCGCTCATGCAGTGCGCCGATCCCGACGATCGCGTTATCAAAGATCAGCTGATGCTCCACCAACCTTTGTTTTAGAACGTCGACCTGATCAGATATTAGGTTCTGCATTGGACTAGTAAAGAGACCCATTAAATACCGCGTTATTTTCCGATCCGCACCCTGCCGTATGAACGACTACTTGCAACCGGCCCTTTCACTCCCCTCTCGCTCGTCCGCGTGGTTGACTTCCACCTAGCTTGCTCTGACCCCAGCGTACCGGCAAGCTTCGCCGAAGGAAACCTTCTTCACACTTTCTTCATTCCAGAACTCGGGCTCAACGCGTCGTGGCATGTGGTTAGCCTCTCTCATGGCCGAAAAACGAGAATATCTTCAGGATTGAACGAGAAATCGCGGGTACTGTGGATGTGCAATCTAGTGTGGTGCTTCGTTACTCTTTGGGCTAAGGCGCCGATTGGCACGGATGACTTTTTGCAAGGATCGATTGAGGATAGACTTGAGCTGCATTCCGGTCTCCGCCCTGAGAGATGGGTTGTCGCAGATTTCATCTTCTCAGACGCGAGGCCGGGAATGCTCCTGTATCCGCCCCCGCAGACCCGCAGACCCGGCATCACCGCCATCGGTCGCTCCGGCGCCACTTTTCCCACAAATTCTGCGGAGGAGCCCTAAACATGTCTGATGCTTCGGTGCGCCCTGCCGCAGCAGGGACAGCGTGACACAGGTGTCGAGCGATGACGCGGGCGAGACGGAAGCGCAAGGTCGCGATCGAGGACGGCTGATGGCGCTGCATCGGCCCCAGCCCCGCCCGGGCGGAAGCCTTCGGATACGGCAGGTGCTTTGAATCGAGCACGGCTTTTTTTACTGCCGCGCAAGCGCTCCAGAGTCAAGAAGCCATAGGCGGCGATGCACAGGCTGGCATGGTGATGAAAGCCGCGCCAGTTGCGTCCTTCGTAGTGGCCCCGGCCGAGTTCCTGCTTGAGTTCCAGGTGGTCCCGCTCGATGCGCCAACGACCTTTGGGGGTGCCCACGAGTGCTTTGAAGGTCGTTTCTTCAAACAGCGTCGACAGCCAATAGCGCAGCGGTTCGGCGTCGCCGCGAGGCCATTCGATGACCAGCCGTTCGGGATCCCGCGCGCGGTCGTCGTGGGCAGTGACCACGCGCACCCGGGCAAAGCGACCGGACAATTTCTCCGCTGAGCCCTGTCGCCAGCCGATAGTGCGATACGCCCGCGCCGGCAGCGCCTGCGCCAGGGCACGCACGTTGATGGGTGAGTGCGCCGCATCGCGTCGTCCCCGCATGCGGGGACGACCGGTGGCCGCCGGTGGCGGCGGGGTGGCCGGCTGATGCGTGCCCCACCACACCGTGGTGAGCGGCCGGATACCCAGTGCATAGATCAACTCCTGCGCGCTCAGTTCATCGCGACGCGCACAGTCGTCGCCGTAGGCGGCATCGCCCAGCACCACGCCCCGTGTCAGCTGGGCGGCGACAGCGGCACGGATCTGTGCGGCGGCGATCTGGTTCTTTGTCATGAAGCCCACTGACGTAGGCACGCCCACATCGGCGTACCGCTACGGATCGTCGGTCCACTCGACTGGCAGGTAGAGCTGCCAGGGCCACGGGCAGGCTGGCGGAGTCCGTCGCCAGCGACAGGCTCACCGCCACCCGACAGTTGTCGGTCTTCCCGGTCTGCCCGCAGTACTGGCGGGCCACGCCCACCGAGTGCGTGCCCTTCTTCAGAAAGCCGGTGTCATCGATGATCCAGAAGCACGACTCTGCTCCGCCGCGCGTCAGCGCCGGCAGCACCTGTTCGGCGACCGTGGCCAGCACGGCGGCGTCGCACCAGTCCGAGGTCGATACCAGGTGGTGCATCGATTAATGGGTTGAGCGCACAGCCTGTGGACGTGCGGACTCCACCATCGAGCCCTTGCGCCACCCAAGTAACATCACACATTGCACGTGCCAAGTGGCCGGTGCCGCCCGATCCGCGTGCCCCCACGCGACTACTATCATCGCGCCACACCACTCAAAGCGCGTCTCCGGACTCGTGCCTGTGCTCCATCTTCTCGCGCAGTGATCGAAGATGGGGTGTTTGTGTCTCGATTTCAAAAACACAGTAGAGTAAATACTCTCCGGCAGAGACGGAGGCCTTACCATAGCTAGCCCCTCAAAGAGGCCGTTTCGCCATTGAAGATCACAAGCTCGACAGCAAACGTATCGAGATAACTTGATTGATTCCGAAACCCTTCTAAAGTGCCGACCACCCTAACAGTCAAACTTTGGCAGTCCACCAGCTAGAACTGGGAGGGCTTACCTATGTGAATTATTGACTACCTCAGAGAGCACTCTCCGAGGTAGCCTGTTTTGCTGATGCCAGTTATTAACCACCACCACTTGCAATCTCTTTCAGCTTATCAAGCGAAACGTCTGATGCTTTGACGCCTTTTGGATCGGATTTCATATTCGCAGACCATACAGTTGCATGATCACGTTGAATATCAATCACGTGACCAACCACCGGCATCACCGCATGATATCCATCATCTCCAATATCAGGACGATTCTGGAAAATCATGTACTTCCAGAAGTTTCCCCTATGGTCGTACGCCTCGCCCAAATACGGACGCGGAAAATCAACGTCAATATACACCACTTTCTTGCTATAAGGATGCTCAGGAGGCGGTGTGCCTTCAACGACATAGACCTTGCGTGGTTCCCACCCAATATTCTTGGCGGGAAAGTAATAAGGAGCATCTTTCAGATCCACAGAAGGGAACTCACCAAGTGTGCCTTTCTTTGACAGATCAACACTTACCTCCGGCGAGTGCGCAATAGCAAATATCCAACGAATAGCAACCAGCTTACAGGAGCGATACTTGGTCGGGAACGCATCCCAAATATCCCAGTCATCATAGAGTTGATCTGTTCCTCCGATAGGATCCATCCAAGCACCACCGGAAAGCCGGCGCATGCGCCTGACCGTTTTCAGATAGGCCCAGGTGTCGTCAGGCCTAGACGAATCCGCCTTGTTATATCGAATTGAGAAGGTACCGAGGCCACGAATATCCTCAGGACTAGTGGCAAACAGATATGTTTTCTGTTCGATGGTTCCATCGCCTTCCACTACTGGTCCACCGTCAAGACGGCCCTCCATGTAATACCGCATCGACTGCCAACGTTGCACCTGGTCCACGCCTTTCTTACCACTAATAAAAACAAAAGAAAGATGCCGCAAATCCATGGTAGAACCGTAAGTGTCAGCCCGAAGATTCCAGATTACCTTGTCACCGGCATGCGGGTCATCCATCTTTATCGTGTCTGGTGGGAACAGCTCTCCGGCCGTCCACCCGCTCACGGTTCTATCGGTTGGGTTAAATTTGACATTCTTCGACCCTTTCTTGGTCGCCTCGACGTATTTTGGATCCATTTCGATTTTCTTGGAGTGCACAATCAACAT
>ADIG01001035.1_pt1 | contig 50971 bp, 44 predicted proteins | sample 268288 | NCBI WGS metagenome assembly ADIG01 (sample SAMN02954299, study PRJNA39533) | groundwater metagenome | biome: aquatic; feature: FW106 well; material: groundwater; isolation source: FW106 well in Area 3 of the Oak Ridge Field Research Center (FRC) near the... | place: USA: Oak Ridge, TN ...
TAGTGGCAGAAGGCAAGCAGGTGCTACAAAGCTAGACCTGACCCCATGCTCGATGTGACCCCATGCTCGATGCTGAAGTAGTCGGTCAGCTGCGCCTCGCTCAGGTCATCGATGCGCTCGTCAAAGTACGCGCCCAGGTGCCGGATCGCCCGTGCGTAGGCGGCGATCGTCTTCGGTTGCAAGCCCTGCAGCCGCAGGCGTTTGAGGTGGGTGGCGTAGTGCTGCTTGAAGTCTGGTTCGGATGCTGTTTTCATGGTCCGGTAGCCTCATCAAATCTTGCTGGAATGTCCCTCGGAGACGAGGGGTGAGGCTACATTTTAGATTTCCGCGGAGCTGCCGTTCTGCCGCGTAGCGGCTTCGTCCAACAAGTCGCTGCAGCCGACCGCTTTAACCGCTGGCGCGGCTAAAGTTCCCTCCGCAGGCTTCGCCTGCTCCGGTGGCGGCCGAGCTTGGGCGTTATGCCTGCTGTTCGCGAGCTTGACGCAAGTAACATATATGTTACCATACCAGCATGTCATGGCGCATCGAGTACGCTAGTCCTGCCGTGGAGCGGGCCCTTGCAGAGCTCCCGTCGGGCATGGCGGCCAAATACCTGCATCTTACGGATCTCATGCTGGAATTTGGTGCCAACCTCGGCATGCCGCACACGCGAGCCATGTCGGATGGATTGTTCGAGCTCCGAGTCAAAGGCCACGAGGGCATCGCACGGATTTTCTATTGCACCCTCGTAGGCAAGCGGATCGTCGTGCTGCACAGTTTCATCAAGAAGTCGCAGAAGACTCCCGCTAAAGAGATCAAGATTGCCAAGCGTCGCATGGCGGAGGTAAAAGGCAATGAGTCACGCTGAACTTCGAGAAAGACTTCTGGCCAACCCCGAGACGTTGGCTGCCTACCAAAACATGAACCCAGAGTTTTCGCTTCTCAGGCAAATGCTCAAGGCTCGTGAACGGGCCGGTCTGTCGCAAGCTGAAATTGCCAGCCGTATGGGCACCAAGGCACCGGCTGTTACCCGCCTTGAATCATCCTTGAGCACTGGCAAGCACTCGCCGTCCATGGCAACACTTCGGCGGTATGCTCATGCTGTAGGCTGTGAGCTTGAGGTGAATATTGTCAGGCCCAGACATGACAAGGCATAACGAGAAAGGTTAGATCGCGCGAGCAAAGCGAGCCGCGATCTGAACCGTTTGTTGGACAAGCCCGGTCCGCCATGTGCTGCTTTATGTAGATAGCTTTTGGGAACTCAACCGTTACTGACCCGGGATGCGACCGGATTATGTTGCGTGCGGGCTTGATGCGGCTTCATCATGCGACTTGGCGGGGTGCGGAGGCATTGAACCTCGATGTTGGCCTTATTTTGGCCAAGCACCATTGTCGGCGTGTTGGCACCGAAAGCCAGCGTCCTGATGAGGGTCGTTGCGGTTACATCACCGCGCATTCCGTGACTCCATCGGGCGGTCGATCCCGCCTTGTGGGTGGTGGCGCAAGGTGTGTGGCGATGATCTTCATGGCGCCGCCGCAGCCAGGGCAGGTGAGTACGGGACGCGGCTTGAAGTACGCGGCGGCCGCGGCCAGGTTGACCTTGAGCAGGAGCTGCACCAGCTGGATCAACCGCTTGCTGTTGGGGTACAAAAAGCCGAAGTTGCGCGCCCGCCGGAAGCGTCGAGGCAAGACGTGGCGCAACACCAGCCACAGGAAGTCGGCACCCGGCAGGGTGCGCGTTTGCATGCGCCGCGTCTTGCTGTCCTGATAGCGAAAGGTGACCTGCCCGTCTCGGCACGCGAGAATGTCTTGCTCCCGGATCACACCCCGGTACAGGTAGCGGCCCAAGTACACCAGCGCTTTGGTTCCGGCGCCGACGGCCTTGCAGTCCACGACCCATCGCTCGGGATGATGTCTGGGCAGCACCAGACCCGCCTGCGTGAGCCCCGCCAGCAGCTTGGCCCGAAAGACCTTGGCCAAGGCCTTGCGGGGGAACAGCCAGGACGACTTGCCGCGGGTCTGCTTGGTGCGCCACAGCCGCCGCGTGTGATCGATCGCCGCCGCCGGCGCGAGTGCGTGTGCAGCACATGGGTGTAGTAGAACCGCAGCCCGTACAGGCGGTGCTTGAGCGTGCTCCAGGAATGGGTCTGCAGCTGATCGCTGAAGTAGTCGGTCAGCTGCGCCTCGCTCAGGTCATCGATGCGCTCGTCAAAGTACGCGCCCAGGTGCCGGATCGCCCGTGCGTAGGCGGCGATCGTCTTCGGTTGCAAGCCCTGCAGCCGCAGGCGTTTGAGGTGGGTGGCGTAGTGCTGCTTGAAGTCTGGTTCGGATGCTGTTTTCATGGTCCGGTAGCCTCATCAAATCTTGCTGGAATGTCCCTCGGAGACGAGGGGTGAGGCTACATTTTAGATTTCCGCGGAGCTGCCGTTCTGCCGCGTAGCGGCTTCGTCCAACTACTCGTTCAAGGCGGACGGCTACGCCGCCGCTTAAGTCCAGCGTTAGGAGGGTAGTATGAAAAAACCTTCGTATGAAATTAGGAAGCAGACCGCTGAGTGGGCGCATAGTTTGCGAGATTTAACTGATGAGGAAGCAGAAAGTGGTCTTGATGGGCTACTTGGCATGCTATACGAACAACTACAATCGGAATTAAGAGAAGGTCCGCCAGAACAACAGGAAAGAGATATCGAGGAGATGGTCTCATCGTGCCATGCTTGGGCATCACTGGTGTCGCACGCGGTCGCTGAAGTCTATGCACCCAATAGCCCATTCCCTAGAAAAGTCGCCGGATGGGGAAACAAAGCAATTGTTCGATTAAGTCAAATTACTGCGACTCTCCGAAAACCTTTGGGTGTCGCGCAACAATCACTTGGAGCAGGGTCTTATTCGATTAGTGTCGGATTTCCATGGGGTATCAGCATAGGCTTCTCGTGGCCATAGCTACAGGATGCTCCTAACAAGTCATTCACGCGGGACCGCCCTAGTCGGGCGGCCGCTTAATTCTGGCGTTAGTCGTCAGAGCATCTTCCTTTTGCAGTCGTGTCGCGCGCGACACGCGCTGGCTCCGCTCAGGCGCCGCGTTGCGTTGTTCCGGGCTGGCCTGCGTTGCTGTCTTTCGGGCGCTTGGCAGTTCCCTGAGTCTTGCGCGCCTTGGCGCATCTCGCATCTTCGTGCTTCACCGTGTGCGCGGTTCGTCGCAACGTGGCGTCTGTCGCCAGCAGTTCGTCTATCGCGCGCAGGCCGCAAGCTACGCGGCATTGCAGCGCATTCAAAGCAGCGCTATCGTGCAGGTCAACGACGGCGCAGCGTGCTGTCAGCCAACATTTCATGCAAGCGGACGGCGCCGCCGCCGCTTACCTCTGCGTTATGTGTGAAGGGGCATAGACCGAGGCGTCGTGAAAGTAATACCGCCACTCTACTTGATAGGCATGAAGATCAACTGTTGGAAGTGCGGCAGCAGGATGCCTGTGGTTGCAATTGTTGCGTCACGCATTAACGGCGGATCGGATGAAGTATGTACGCTGTGCGATATAACGGAGCTTCCGCATGACGTTCTCAGCTTTGTTCAAGGTAGGGTCCCAACGTTTCAGCTAAAGTACTCCAAGACCGTCGGAGGTAAGTACTACGCAAACGTGTGCCCCAAATGTCACATGTTGTGTGGCGACTTTTTTCTGCATTCGGAGCCAGAGGCGCCGTTCTTCCCAACCGATGCCCAGCAAACAAGCCAGCTTTATCTAACGAAAATCCCTGTCACGGATACTGTCAACGTGCAAGCATCGTACCATGTCGGCACTGGCGAGCTCATGCTCGAACATGCCACACGGATCGCATAACAATTCGCTGCAGCCGATCCAAAACCGCTACGCGGTTTCGGTCGGCTGAGCTCAAGCGTTATACGTCACAACAAGCAGCTTGTAACCGGTTAGCGTATTTGCTAACATGATGTATGCCGTACCAGATCGAGTACTTCCATCCGCGCGTTTTGGCAGAAATCGAGTCTTGGCCGGTCGGCGGCCTGGCTGACTACGCCCGTCTAGCGGAGCTCTTGGCGGAACACGGGCCAAGCCTTCGGTTACCTCACTCGCGCGCGCTCGGCGAAGGCCTATTTGAGCTTAGGCCGCGCGGTCGTTCTGGTATCGGTCGTGCCTTTTACTGCTTCCTGCTCGGTCAACGCGTCGTCGTCGTCCACGCATTCATCAAGAAGACGCAACAAACTCCCGACAAGGAGCTCAAGTTGGCCCGAAAGCGGGTCAAGGAGCTACAACATGGCTAACCTCAAGTACAACCCTGTCGTTCACGATCATCGAGCTTTCCTGGCACGCGCTTCCAAGCGCAAGGGCTTCGCGGAAGCGTATGAGGCCTTGGAGCTGGAGTACCAACTTGCCAACCAAATGCTCAAGGCTCGTTCACGGGCCGGCCTCACGCAGGATGCCGTCGCAGAACGCATGGGTACTACAAAAAGCGCAATTTCCCGGCTTGAGTCTGCTGGCAAAAAGCACGCGCCTTCCGTCGCTACACTTCAGCGGTACGCGCAGGCGGTCGGCTGCGATCTGCAGGTCAAACTGGTGCCACAGAAGTGACGCATACCGATTCGGTCAACCGGACGCTCACCCCGCTACCCGGGGCTCGCGCCGGTTACCTCAGGCGTTATGTCCAAAAGTAAGCCTATGAATGAATACGAACAATACGAGCAAGAATGTGAGCTGATTCGCGCGGAGAATCGGGAGCTCTTGGACGGGTTTGTGTCTTGGCTGGCTGCGGCTGGACTTTCCTCCGCAACCATTGAGCGTCACAAATCGAACATCGATTTCTATGTGAACGAATTTTTGCTATATGAAAGTACCGTGCATGCTTCCGAAGGCGTTGATGAAGTTGGCGCTTTCCTCGGCTACTGGTTCATACGAAAGGCATTGTGGGCAAGTGGCTCAAGCATCAAGGCAAATGCCACAAGCTTGAAAAAGTTCTACACCTTCATGTGCGAGCGTGGCGCAGTCAGCCGCGAAGCCGTGCAAGCGCTGAAGGCGCGGGTGAAGGAGGAACTGTCGGAGTGGGTTGCAACCGTGGAACGCTACGATGACCCCGCTGTTGAGCCCAAAGACGTATGGCAGTATTGAAGCATCGACGCTGGCGTAACAATTCGCTGCAGCCGACCGCCACCCCGCTACGCGGGCTGTCGACGGCTGAGCTCAAGCGTTGGGCCCCTGGTGTAGCTGTGCGGTAGAATTCAGCAAGTTACGTTCATGGAGACGATCATGTCCACGCAGCTCGCCACCCTTGAAGCCGAAGAGCTGAAGCTGTCCCCCGAAGACCGCGTTCTACTGGTTGATCATGTCCTCGCAAGCTTGCGCGGGCAAGATGGGGTAGAGGAAGCTTGGGGCGCCGAAATCGACCGGCGCTTGGCGGAAGTCGAAGCGGGCACTGTCGACCTTATTCCTGTGGAGCAAGCGGTCCAGCACGCGCGCCAAGCACTGTTGTGAAGGGCTTGCTTGCGCCCGGGGCCGAGCGGGATCTTGTCGAGGGCGGCCTGTACTACTCGCGGGAAGCAAATGCGGACCTGGCTCGCGCCTTCATTTCGGAGTTCGAGCGCTGTGCCGCACTTCTCGGTGAGCAGCCCGAACTTGGCGCACCGTGGCGCAGGAAGGTTCGTCGATTTCCGTTGCGGCGGTTTCCATACAGCATCGTGTACTAGCTCAGCAATGAGCGCATTCGCATTCTCGCGGTTGCACATCAGAGTCGCACACCGGGATTTTGGCGTGGCCGCACATAGTTGTTTTTCTTCGTGGCCGTCGTGGCCCAACAAATCGCTGCAGCCGACCGTCAACCCGCTGTCGCGGGCTGCCGGCGGCTGAGCTTTGGCGTTATGCTCGGAGGTGAGTATTGATGAACGCAATACCAACTGTAATGAAGGGCTTTCAGCTAACTGGTCATGGTGGCTTGGATAAGCTGGTGTTTCGTGACGATATTCCTGTCCCTACTCCTGGGCCACGAGATGTACTGATAAAAGTAGGTGCAGCGGGAGTGAACAACACTGATCTCAATACCCGGCTAGGGTGGTATTCGAAATCGAGTAGCGATAGTGGCGACGCAAGCTGGTCAGGCAACCCCATTCAATTTCCAAGGATACAAGGCGCCGATGTCAGCGGCAGGATAGTTGCTGTTGGAGAGCAGGTGGATACGGGCCTGATTGATGCGAGGGTGCTTGTTGAGCCATGTATTTTCGAGGCCGGCGGAAAAGAGCTGGCTCAGCCCTGGTACTTTGGTTCGGAATGCGATGGCGGGTTCGCAGAATATACGATTGTTGCTGCGAGGCATGCTCACAGAATCGAGAGCAATCTTAGCGATATTGAACTTGCGTCTTTTCCTTGTTCCTATTCCACCGCCGAAAACCTCCTGACTAGGGCGGGTGTAGGGGCGAACGATCGGCTGCTGGTGACCGGCGCATCCGGGGGCGTGGGTTCTGCTGTCATCCAGTTAGCCAGAGCAAGGGGCGCAAGCGTGATCGCGATTACTTCGCCGGCAAAGTCCGATCAGGTCATGGCACTTGGAGCAGAGCGCACATTGGCGAGAGACGCCAAGCTTTGTAATGAGCTTGGCAAGAACAGTATCGATGTCGTCATTGACTTGGTGGCAGGCAAGCAGTGGCCCGAGCTCTTGGACGTACTCAAACCGTTTGGCAGGTATGCTACGTCAGGGGCGATTGCCGGACCTATTGTAGAGATGGATGTCAGAACCCTCTATCTAAAGGATCTAACTCTGTTTGGCTGCACTGTTCTGGGACAAGACGTTTTTCCAAACCTTATAAAACGAATTGGGGCCGGGGAGGTGTCTGCGCTTGTTGCAGATGTTTTCGCTCTCGCAGAACTTGCCGACGCGCAGAAAAAATTTGAAACCAAGCAGCACATCGGAAAATTGATCATTAATGTTTCCGGCGACTGATAAGCATAACAAGCCGCTCAATGGTGACGCCGCAGGCGGCGCACATTAGCGGAAGGTTATGCGCCAGGTCAGGCTCCCAGCAACTTGACAGTACATATTTATTCTAGCCACAATATGGCATGTGGAAGATTCTGGAGCACAGGAAAGCAGACAAGGGGCTCTCGTCGGGCCGCGTCCCGCTTGAGATCCTGAAACGATACGAAAAGTGGAAAGACATTGCCATGCTCTCCGGGCCGCAAGGTCTGGGTGCTATCCGAGGCTTCCGCGACGAGGCACTTTCCGGTGACTGGGAGGGCTTCAGGTCGTCTCGTCTGAACGAACAATGGCGCGTCATCTACTCCGTGGAGGTCGATGTCATGGTGGTTGAGGTGGTCCGCGTTACAGCTCACGATTATCGGAGGTGCTGAGATGAGCAAACCCATTCCTGCCAAGAGGCGCGTCGAAGTCACGCCCGGAGAGTCTGTCCGTATCATCCGCGAGTTGCAGGGCCTCAGCCAAAACGAGCTTTCGGCACTTTGCGGTATTCCGCAGACCACAATTTCAAGCATCGAGACTGGCCGGGTCAATCTTGGTGTCGAGCGCGCCAAAGTTTTGGGTACTGCCCTGCACTGTCACCCGGCAGTACTCGTCTTTCCTGGCTGGCAACTCGATACTGCCGCATAACACGGCGCTCAAGCGGACCTCGCTCCCGCTCGGCCGCTTAGTTCTGCGTTATGCGGCACGCTGCTGTTCGTGACATCCTTGGTCTATGAAAGTCAAAGAGCTGGTGAAGTTGGCTGAGAAGGATAGTTGGACGCTGGTGCGCACCAAGGGCAGCCACCGCCAGTTTAAGCATCCGTTTAAGCCCGGAACAGTCACAATCGCGGGTAAGGCCAGCATTGACGTGCCACCAGGACAGCGAACAATGTCCTGAAACAAGCTGGTCTCAAGAACTAGGTACGCGAAATGAAGTACATGGTTGTGTTGGAAAAGGGTGTCACAAGCTGGGGCGCATATGTTCCGGATCTTCCTGGCTGCGTTGCCGCTGGCGACAGCAGAGAAGCAGTGTTGCCCCTCATTCAGGAAGCAATCGAGTTACACCTTGAGGGTCTCAAGGAAGATGGTGAGCCGCTTCCAGCACCGCATTCGAGCAGCGAGTCTGTTGAGGTGCGAGCCGCATAACTCAAGCGTTGGACGTCACGGTTGCAGGAGTCATACTTCAGTAGTACCATCTTGGTATGAAAGTAGCAATCTCTGTACCAGACCCCGTCTTCGATGCCGCCGAACGCTTGGCGAAGGAACGGCGCGTGCCGCGCAGCCAAGTTTTTTCAGAAGCGCTCGTGGAATACGTAGCCAAGTACGACAGCTCGGCTGTAACCGCCAAGCTCAATGTTATCTACGACGAGGCAGCATCCAAGGTTGCCCCTGCATTTTTGTCCGCACAGTACGCGTTGCTGAGCCATGAAGCGTGGTGAGGTGTGGTGGGCATCACTGCCGGAGCCTACAGGTTCTGGCCCGGACTATCGCCGTCCTGTACTCGTCATTCAGTCCAATCCGTTTAACCAGAGCCGCATCAACACCGTCATTGTCGCAGTAGTCACATCCAATCTGGCTCTGGCCGATGCACCAGGCAACGTGCGTCTCACCAAGTCCGACGCTGGTCTTCCAAAAGCATCAGTTGTCAACGTGTCTCAAGTCCTTACGATTGATCGCGCGCTGCTCACGTCTCGCGTCAAATCGTTACCAGACCGCACGATGAGTCACGTAGATGAGGGGCTGCGGTTGGTATTGGGGTTGTGACGCCTAACGAGAAAGGTTTAGATCGCGCGCGAAGCGAGCCGCGATCTGAACCGTTTGTTAGACTAGCTCGGTCCGCGATACTCTGCTTTATGTAGATAGCTTTTGGGAGCTCAACCGTTGCTGACGTGGGATGCAGCTGGATTTTGGTGAATGCCAGCTTGATGCGGCTTCATAATGCGACTTGGCACCGCTTAACTCCAGCGTTAGGCTGCAATACAGGGTTCGCCATGAACACACACAGACAGCATGACGGGCGGGACCAAGTCGTCAAGGAGTACTCTCGGATCGCGCAGGTGTACGACACGAAGTGGTCGTTCTATGTAGAGGCCACAACACGGGAGACGGTAAGCCGATTCAGCTTGCGGCCAACAGACCGGATACTCGATGTTGGCTGTGGCACCGGCGCTTTGCTTCACCGTCTGGCGGCGACTCACCCCGACGCGCAGTTGTCGGGCATTGAGCCCGTAGCGGAGATGCTGGCAATTGCGCGCCGCAGGCTTTCGCCAGCCATCCAGCTCTGTGCGGGGTGGGCAGAGTACCTCCCATTTGCAGCGGAACAGTTCGATGTTGTCGTTTCATGCAACATGTTCCACTACATTCGCCAGCCCGTCGCCGCGCTGCACGAGATGAGACGGGTTTTGCGTCCAGGCGGTCAGCTTGTCATCACTGACTGGTGCGCTGATCATTGGGCTTGTCGAGTTTGTGATCGGTATCTGCGTCTGTTCCAGCATGCGCACTTCAAGACCTATCGTGAACGTGAGTGTGTCCGGCTACTGCAGGAGGCCGGTTACGTCGTCGTGGACATCGACCGCTACAGAATCAATTGGCTGTGGGGAATGATGACGGCCAGAGTTACAAAAGATGCAGCCTGACATTTCAAGGTTCGTACCCCTGACGGGTGGACGACCGTGGACGGGATCAGAATCGGCGTAGTGTCGGGACACGCACCGTGCCACGCAAGGTGTCGTCGCACCGCCGGAATCGCGCAGGAGTTTCGTTAGCGCATCGATTTTTCGATGTTGCCACTCGGCGACGGTCTGAGCCTGGCACGCAAGCGCTGATCGATGACAGTCGGAGAGTGCGCAGCTGCTCGCGCTGGCGAGTGATGCCGGCGCGCTTGTTCGTGCTGTGGAAGGGTCTGGGCGTGCAGGGCCGAAGCGTGGCCCGCTGAGCTGGCCAGGGTTGCCGCTGCGATTGGATGAGGTCAGCTCGCGTTCGGCCGCAAGACGGACCGGCCACCGGGCGTGCCACCAGGTTTGCTTGAGTGTGGCAGCCAGGGTGCTCGGCGACCGATCGCAGGAGCTTGCGATGAGACGTCCGACTGCCACGGTGGGTACGGTTCGGGGCATCGCTGGCGTCTGCGCCGCCGCGTAACATGGCGACGTGAAACCGCGTGACGCCGGTTTATGCATCGACTTAACCTGCCGGCGTGCACGCTTGGTAGGGCAAGTCTGCGCAGCCGGTGTGAGCGCGCTGCCCGCCGCCCGCCCGACGACCCCTGCATCACTTCGAAGATGGAGAACACCACCACATGGCCCTGCCCCGCTCGGATGCACTGGTATTTTTCGGCGCCACTGGCGACCTCGCCTACAAGAAAATCTTCCCGGCCCTGCTGGCGATGACCCGCGATGGCAACCTGGACGTGCCGATCATCGGCGTGGCGCATTCGGACTGGAGCGTGAAGCAGCTGTGCAAGCGCGCCCGCGACAGCGTGAAGCAGGCGGCAAAGGATCACGGCGAGAAGTTCAACAAGACGGTGTTCGACAAGATGGTGGCGCGCTTGCAGTACGTCGGTGGCGACTACGCCGATCCGGGCACGTTCGTGAAGTTGAAGAAGGCGCTGGGCGATGCCAGGCGCCCGCTGCACTACCTGGCGATCCCGCCCAGCCTGTTCGGCACCGTGGTCGAAGGCTTGCAGCAGGCGGGTTGCGCCAAGCAGGCGCGGGTGGTGGTGGAGAAGCCGTTCGGTCACGACCTTGCCTCGGCACAGGCACTCAACAAGGTACTGACCTCGGTGTTTCCCGACGACGCGATCTTCCGCATCGATCACTTCCTGGGCAAGGAGGCGATCATGAACATCCTGTACTTCCGTTTCGCCAACTCCTTCCTGGAGCCGATCTGGAACCGCAACCACGTGGCCAGCGTGGAGATCACGCTGGCCGAGCAGTTCGGCGTGACGGGTCGCGGCGCTTTCTACGACGGCGCCGGCGCCCTGCGCGACGTGATCCAGAACCATCTGCTGCAGATCGTGGCGCTGCTGGCGATGGAGCCGCCAGCCTACCAGGGTTTCGCCGCGGTGCACGTGGAGAAAACCAAGGTATTCCAGGCGATGCGCCCGCTCGCGCCGGACGAGCTGGTGCGTGGCCAGTACCGGGGTTACCGCAAGGAGCCCGGCGTGGCCAGGGGCTCGGACGTGGAGACCTATTGCGCGTTGCGCTTGTTCATCGACTCGTGGCGCTGGGGCGGCGTGCCCTGGTACCTGCGCTCAGGCAAATGCCTGCCGCAGACGGTGGCGGAGATCGTGGTGGAGCTGAAGCCGCCGCCGCAGAAATTGTTTGACGATGCGGCGGTCAGTGCCGGTGGTGCCAACTACCTGCGCTTCCGGCTCTCGCCCAACACCGCGGTGGCGCTGGCGGCTCGGGTCAAGCGGGTGGGCAAGGAATTCGTCGGCGACCAGCGCGAGCTGTACCTGATGGACGAGCAGGTCGGCGAGGAGACACCTTACGAGCGCCTGCTCGGCGAGGCGATGGCCGGCGACGGCGCGTTGTTCACCCGCGAGGACGCGGTCGAGGCGGCATGGGTGGTGGTGGATCCCGTGCTGAAGAAGCATCACAAGGCCATCCCCTATCGGCCCGGCAGTTGGGGCCCGAAGCAGGCCAACGACCTGATCGCCGCCGATGGCGGCTGGCACAACCCGGTAGTCGTGGAGCGCAAGGGATGAGTGAGGCAGCTGCCCTGGTTTTCCTGCTCGATGTCGACAACACTCTGCTCGACAACGACCGCTTCGCCGAGGACCTGGGAGATACCCTGGCCCAGGCGTTCGGCGCCAGCGAACGCGATCGCTACTGGTCGATCTACGAGCAACTGCGCGACGAGCTCGGCTATGCCGATTATCTGGGGGCGCTGCAGCACTTTCGTCGCGGGCTGGACAACGAGCCGGCGCTGCTGCAGATGTCAAAATACCTGCTGGAATTTCCGTTCGCCGAGCACCTGTACCCGCATGCGCTGGAGACGATCGCCTACCTGCGCACGCTGGCGCCCACGGTGATCCTGTCCGACGGTGACGTGGTGCTCCAGCCGCGCAAGATCCAGCACGCCGGGATCTGGGCGGCGGTGGACGGTGAGGTACTGATCTATGTGCACAAGCAGCGGATGCTGGTGGCGCTGCAGCAGCGCTATCCGGCCGCGCACTACGTGATGGTGGACGACAAGCCGCAGATCCTGGCCGCGATGAAGCAGCAGCTCGGAGCGCGGTTGACGACGGTGTTCGTGCGCCAGGGACATTACGCCGCGGACAGCGAGCGCGAGACGATCGAGCCGGCGCCGGACCTCACCATCGCGTGCATCGACGAGTTGCGCCGGCGTAAGCTTAAGGACTTCCTGCCGAGCGCACCCACGATCCCGCTGGCAGCTGAATGAACCCGTTCGTCACCCATTGAAGCGAAGCCCCCGGAGCAAGCATGAAAGCGACCCGACAACTACACGATCTCGGCCAGAGCCTGTGGCTGGACAACATCACCCGCACCCTGCTCGATGACGGCACGCTGGCGCGCTACATCAGCGAGGACTCGATCACCGGCCTGACCTCGAACCCCAGCATCTTCGACAAGGCGATCGGCAGTGGGGGCGCCTACGATGCCGGTATCCACGCCAAGTCGCTGGCCGGCCTGCACGGTGAGAAGCTGTTCATCGAGCTGGCGCTGGAGGACCTGCGCCGCGCTGCCGACCTGTTCGCCTCGGTGTTCCGGCACACCGGCGGCGTCGACGGCTGGGTGTCGATGGAAGTGTCGCCGCTGCTGGCCGCCGATACCGCCGGCTCGATCGCCGCGGCCCGGCAGATCCACGCCGCAGGCAAGCGCGACAACTTGTTCGTGAAGATTCCCGGTACGCCCGAGGGGGTTCCGGCAATCGAGGAGTCGATCTTCCTCGGCATCCCGATCAACGTGACCTTGCTGTTTTCCTGCGCCCAGTACCAGGCGACGGCCGCGGCGTACATGCGCGGCCTCGAACGGCGTATCGAGGCCGGGCTCGACACGCACGTGCACTCGGTCGGCTCGCTCTTCATCAGCCGCTGGGACGTGGCCGCCAACAAGCAGCTGCCTGAAGAACTGCACAACCTACTGGGCATCGCGGTGGCGCGCCAGACCTATCGCGCCTATCGCGAGATGCTGGCCTCGGAGCGCTGGCAGAAACTGGCGGCCGCCGGCGCGCAGCCGCAACGCCTGCTGTGGGCCAGCACCGGCACCAAGGACCCGAACGCGTCGGACACGCTGTACGTCACCGCACTGGCCGCGCCCAACACGATCAACACGATTCCCGAAAAGACGCTGCACGCGTTCGCCGACCATGGTCATGTGGACGGCGTGATGCCGCGCGATGGCGGCGACGCCGAGGCGGTGCTGGCGAAGATCGGCAAGGCGGGTGTGGACGTCGAGGCGCTGGCGCACAAGCTGCAACAAGATGGCGCTGACGCGTTCGTGAAATCCTGGCAGCAATTGCTGCAGCGGATCGCCGACAAGGCCAGCGCGCTCGCCGCCAAGGCCAAGGGACCGGTCATGCGATGAGCCAGTCAGCCCTGAGGAGACTGCCGGCATGGCAGGCGTTGCAGCAGCACGCCGCGGTGCTTGGTGACAAGCACTTGCGCCAGCTGTTCGCCGACGACCCGCGCCGCGGCGAGACGTTCAGTGTCGAGGACGTTGGCCTGTATCTGGATTACTCCAAGCAGCGCATCGACGCCGACACCTTGCGTCTGTTGCGCGAGCTGGCCACCGCCTGCGAACTGCCACAGCGTACCGAGGCGATGTTCCGTGGCAAGCGCATCAACCGCACCGAAGACCGCGCCGTGCTGCACGTCGCGCTGCGCGCACCCCGGGGTGAGCAGATCCTGCTCGATCGCCATGATGTGGTGGCGGAGGTGCACGAGGTGCTCGATCGCATGGCCGCTTTCGCTGATCGTGTCCGCAGCGGCAGCTGGCTGGGCCACACCGGCAAACGCATCCGCAGCGTGATCAGCATCGGCATCGGCGGTTCGGACTTGGGCCCGGTGATGGCCTACGAGGCGTTGCGCGACTACAGCGCGCGCGACCTGACGTTTCGTTTTGTCTCCAATGTCGATGGCACCGACTTGCTCGAAGCCACCCACGACCTGGATGCGGCCGAGACGCTGTTCATCGTCTGCTCCAAGACCTTCACCACGCTGGAGACGTTGACCAATGCGCACGCGGCACGCGACTGGTGCGTGCAGGCACTGGGCGATGAGAAGGCAGTGGCGAAACATTTCGTGGCGGTCTCGACCAATGCCGTCGAGGTCAAGAAGTTCGGCATCGACACCGCCCACATGTTCGGCTTCTGGGACTGGGTGGGCGGGCGCTACTCGATGGATTCGGCGATCGGCCTGTCGACCATGCTGGCGATCGGTCCGGAACATTTTCGCGAGATGCTGGCCGGCTTCCACGCCATGGACGAGCACTTCCGGCACACCCCGTACGAACGCAACCTGCCGGTGCTAATGGGACTGCTGGCAATCTGGAACAACAACTTCCTGGATGCCGCCACGGTCGCGGTGCTGCCCTATGAGCAATACCTGAAGCGTTTTCCGGCCTATTTGCAACAGCTCACCATGGAGAGCAACGGCAAGCACGTCACCCTCGAGGGCACGACGGTCGATTACGCCACCGGGCCGATCTTCTGGGGCGAGCCGGGCACCAACGGCCAGCACTCGTTCTACCAGTTGATCCACCAGGGCACGCGCATCGTGCCGTGCGATTTCATCGGCTTCGCGCAAAGCCTCAACCCGCTGGGCCAGCAACATGATCTGTTGATCGCCAACCTGATCGCGCAGGGCGAGGCACTGGCATTCGGCAAGAGCGCGGACGAGGTGCGCGCCGAAGGCACGCCCGAGGCACTGGTGCCGCACCGCAGCTTCGCCGGCAACCGGCCCAGCAACACCATTCTGGCGCAAAAACTTACCCCGCATGCGCTGGGTACGCTGGTTGCGTTGTACGAGCACAGCGTATTCGTGCAAGGCGTGATCTGGGGTATCGATTCGTTCGACCAATGGGGCGTGGAGCTGGGCAAGCAATTGGCCAAGACCACCATTGCGGAACTGACTGCAAAGGACGAGCCGAAGCTGGCTCACGACAGCTCCACCAACACCCTGATCCGCCGCTATCGCCAGTGGCGCTGAAGTTGACACTGTTGTAGGAGCGACTTCAGTCGCGATGCTCTTGTTGCGATCGTTCAGAGCAGAAGCATCGCCGCTGAAGCTGCTCCTACAACGACACACAGCATCGCGCGCCGGAGGCGCTTTTGCCGGCGGTAGCCCGGTCAAGAATTTCCACCAGGAGTTTCCCGAGAGCACATGAGCCAGAAAATCAGCCCACTCGCCGGCCAGCCGGCACCGACGTCGATCCTGGTCGACGTAGCGAAACTGCTTGCTGCCTATGCCGACCTGAAACCCGATCCGTCGGTGGCTGCGCAGCGCGTGGCGTTCGGTACCTCCGGCCATCGCGGCAGTTCGCTGGAGCGCAGCTTCAACGAAGTGCACATCGTGGCGATCAGCCAGGCGATCTGCGAGTACCGCAAGTCCAAGCGCATCGACGGCCCACTGTTCATCGGCTGCGACACCCACGCGCTGTCGCAGCCGGCGTTCGAGAACGCGCTGGAAGTGCTGGCGGCGAACGGTGTCGAGACGATGCTTTCGGCCGGTGGCGAGTTCACCCCCACGCCGGCCGTGTCGCATGCGATTGTGGTTTACAACAAGGGCCGCAAGTCAGGATTGGCCGACGGTATCGTCATCACCCCTTCGCACAATCCGCCTGACAACGGTGGCTTCAAATACAACCCGCCCAACGGCGGCCCGGCCGATACCGACGTGACCAAGTGGGTGGAGAACCGCGCCAATGCGCTGATCGAGGGTGGACTGAAGGAAGTCAAGCGCATGCCGTTCGCGCAGGCGCGCAAGGCGGGCGGCACGCATGCGCACGACTTTCTGAACTCGTACGTGGCCGACCTGGCCAGCGTGGTCGACTTCGACGTGATCCGCAGCACCGGCGTGCACATGGGCGTGGATCCGCTAGGCGGCGCCGGCGTGCATTACTGGGCGCGCATTGCCGAGCAGTACAAGCTCGACCTGACCGTGGTCAGCGCCGAGGTCGACCCGCAGTTCGCCTTCATGACGGTCGACTGGGACGGCAAGATTCGCATGGATCCCTCGTCGAAATACGCGATGCAGCGGCTGATCGGCTTGAAGGACAAGTACGACGTGGCGTTCGCCTGCGACACTGACCACGATCGCCACGGCGTGGTCACCCGCTCGAGCGGTTTGATGGAGCCGAACCATTACTTGTCGGTGCTGATCGACTACCTGTTCCGGCAGCGTCCGCAGTGGAGCAAGAATGCTGCCGTCGGCAAGACCGTGGTCAGCACCGCGCTGATCGACCGCATAGTGAAGCGATTGAATCGCCAACTGTACGAAGTACCGGTCGGCTTCAAGTGGTTTTCGGAAGGCCTGTTCGACGGTTCGCTCGGCTTCGGCTGCGAGGAAAGCGCCGGTGCCTCGCTGCTGCGCCAGGACGGCTCGGTATGGACCACCGACAAGGACGGCCTGGTGCCGGCGTTGTTGTCGGCCGAGATCACGGCGCGCGAGGGCAAGGACCCCGGCCAGCTTTACGACCAGCTCGCGGACGAACTCGGCAAGCCGTTCGCCAATCGCGTCGAAGCCGCGGCCACGCCGGCGCAGAAAGCCAAGCTGGCCAAACTCTCGCCCGACCAGCTGAAAACCGATCGGCTCGCCGGCGAAAAGATCGAGCAGGTGCTGGACAAGGCGCCGGGCAACGGCAAACCCATCGGTGGTATCAAGGTGATCGCCGCCAGCGGCTGGTTCGCCGCGCGGCCGTCCGGCACCGAGGCGATCTACAAGATTTACGCCGAAAGTTTCAGAGACCAGGTCCACCTGCACAGCCTGCTCGACGAAGCGCAGAAGATTGTTGACGCTGCGGTCGGATAAGGCCCGGTCGTCGCCGCCGCCGTAGGGGCCTGCTTGCAGGCGATGCTGTGGCTCTTGCTCTCCCTATTCCCTATTCCCGATCAAAAGCATCGCCCGCGAGCGGACTCCTACCCTCCCACCATGCAACCCATTGGAGAACCATCATGTCCCACGACCTCGACCAGCAATGCATCAATACCCTGCGCTTCCTGTCGGTGGACATGGTGCAGAAGGCGAACAGTGGCCATCCGGGCTTGCCGCTGGACGCGGCGCCGATGGCCTACGTGCTGTGGACGAAGCACATGAAATACCACCCGGCCGACCCGCACTGGGCCGACCGCGACCGCTTCGTGTTGTCCGCCGGGCACGGCTCCGCCCTGCTCTACAGCCTGCTGCACGTGACCGGTTATGACGTATCGCTCGACGACATCAAGCAGTTCCGCCAATGGGGCAGCAAGACCGCGGGTCACCCGGAATACGGCCACACGCCCGGCGTGGAAGTCACCACCGGCCCGCTGGGCCAGGGCATGGCCAACGCGGTCGGCATGGCGATCGGTGAGGCGCAACTGGCGGCCAGCTACAACCGCGACGGCCACCACGTCATCGATCACCGCACCTGGGCCATCGTCAGCGACGGCGACCTGATGGAAGGGGTGGCATCCGAGGCGGCGTCGCTGGCCGGTCATCTCCAGCTCGGCAAGCTGGTGTGCCTGTACGACGATAACTACGTGACGCTGTCGGCCGCCACCGATATCACGTTCTGCGAGGATCGGGCGAAGCGCTTCGAGGCTTACGGCTGGCAGACGATCAAGGTCGCCGACGGCAACGATGTCGCCGCGATCGACGCCGCGCTGAACGAAGCCGTGGCGGATACGACCCGGCCTACGCTGATCCTGGTGCGCACGCACATCGGCTTTGGCTCACCCAAGCAGGACAGCTTCAAGGCACACGGTTCGCCGCTGGGCGTGGTGGACGTCAAGGCCACCAAGCAGAAACTGAGCTGGCCGTTGGAGCCGGACTTCCTGGTGCCGGAGCCTGCATTGAAACATTTCCGCGAAGCGCTGCAGCGCGGTGCGCGGGCGCAGGCAGACTGGAATGAACGCCTGCGCGGCTACGCCAAGGCCTTCCCCGACCAGGCCAGAGAGCTGGAGCAGCGGCTGCGCGGGGAGTTGCCGCCAGGCTGGGACGCCGATATCCCCGCTTTCGAGGCCGACCCCAAAGGCATGGCCACGCGCGAGGCTAGCGGCAAGATCATGAACGCGATTGCGCCGAAACTCGCCGCGCTGTTGGGTGGTTCGGCCGATCTCGATTCCTCCACCTTTACCAATCTGAAGGGCTTTGGCGACTTCAACCCCGTCGCCACCAAGGGCGAGGACGAACAGGGCTCAGATAGCGCGGGCTGGAGCCGCGCCGGCCGCAACCTGCACTACGGCGTACGCGAACATGCGATGGGCGCCATCGTCAACGGCCTGGCCGTGCACGGCGGCTTCATTCCCTATGGTGCCACCTTCCTGATTTTCTCCGACTACATGCGCCCGGCGCTTCGCCTGGCCGCGCTGATGGGCGTGCACGTGGTGCAGGTGTTCACCCACGACAGCATCGCGCTGGGCGAGGATGGTCCCACCCACCAGCCGATCGAGCAGCTCGCCAGCCTGCGCGCGATTCCCAATCTCACCCTGATCCGTCCGGCCGATGCGAACGAGACCGCGGTGGCGTGGAAGGTGGCGGTGGAAACGCGCAAGCAGCCGGTGCTGCTGGCGCTGACCCGGCAGAAGTTGCCGACCCTCGATCGCCAGCAACATGCCAGCGCCGAGGGCTTGCGCCAGGGTGCGTACAACCTGCGTGAGGCCGAGGACGGCAAACCGAAACTGATCCTGATCGCCAGCGGTTCGGAAGTTGGCCTGATTCTGGCCGCGGCCGACATGCTGCAGGCAGACGGCGTGGAAGTGCGCTGCGTGTCGATGCCGAGTTGGGAGCTGTTCGACGCCCAACCGCAGAGCTATCGCGACGTCGTGCTGCCGCCGGATGTCAGCGCCAGGCTGGCGGTGGAAATGGGTGCCACCCAGGGCTGGCTGCGCTACGTCGGCGAGCACGGTGACGTACTCGGCATCGACCATTTCGGTGCGTCCGCCCCAGCGGAGGTCCTGCAGCGCGAGTTCGGTTTCACGGTCGAGAACGTGGTGAAGCGGGCCAAGGCGCTGCTGCAGAAGTGAGGCGTGACGGCTCGCAAATAGTTCGAGCGGCCTGCTGCTTCCAGCTCACCATTGTTCCTTGAACAAGGCAGCACTTCAGCACCTCAGAGAGGTTGCACGCGCTGCCTCTGCTTCTCGCTCACATCTTGCATTGATGCAGAAGAGCCGGCGGGCCGTGCCCGCCCTACGGCACGGCGATCGTAGGGCGGTACAAGCTGGCCGCCTCGCGTGCCAACAGCTCGATCCCAGCCCAGTCGCCTGCTGCCAGCTTGTCGGCAGGCGTAAGCCAGGAGCCGCCGACGCAGATCACGTTGGGCAGCGCGAGGAAATCCGCGGCATTGGTCAGGCTGATGCCGCCGGTCGGGCAGAAGCGGATTTGCGGCAGCGGGCTGGCCCAGGCGCCGAGCAACTTGTGGCCGCCCGCCGGCACCGCGGGGAAGAATTTCAGATGGCGATAACCCCGTTCGAGCAGGCTCATCGCCTCGCTGGCGGTGGCGACCCCGGGCAGCAGCGGCAGCGCGTTGTCATCGGCCGCATCGAGCAGACGCGGCGAAGTGCCCGGCGATACCGCGAAGCGGGCGCCGGCCTGCCGCGCCGCTTCGAGTTGGGTGGCGTCGAGCACGGTACCCACGCCTACCACCGCGCCTTCCACCTCGGCCGCGATGGCGCGGATCGCATCCAGCGCGGCGCTCGTGCGCAGCGTCACCTCGATGCTGCGGATGCCGCCGGCAACCAGTGCTCTGGCCATCGGCACGGCGTGGCGGGCATCTTCCACGATCACCACCGGTATCACCGCGGCGAGCGCGAGGATCTCGGCGAGTTGCTGCTGCTTGGTTTCCTGGGGCGTCATGACAAAGGCTCGTGATAAGGGGTATTAGGCGTCGGCTGCGTGATGGCGGTCGTGGGCGCCGAAGATGGTGACGCCGGCATCGGCCGCACCCACCGCGTTGCGCAGGCTGGCGAACAGTTCGCGCCCCATGCCGACGTGGTGCGCGGACAGGTCGGCGTGTACTTGCGTGCGTGCGGCCCACTCGATAGCGTCCACCTTCGCTTCCAGCGTACCGGCCACGGCGTCCAGGCGCACGATGTCACCATCGCGCAGCTTGCCGAGCGGGCCGGCGTCGATTGCCTCGGGGGTGACGTGGATCGCCGCCGGCACCTTGCCGGAGGCGCCGGACATGCGTCCGTCGGTGACCAGCGCCACGTGGTGCCCGCGTGCCTGCAGCACGCCCAGCGTCGGCGTGAGCTTGTGCAGCTCGGGCATGCCGATCGCCTTGGGGCCCTGGAAACGCACTACGGCCACGAAGTCGCGGTTCAGTTCGCCGCGCTCGAAGGCGGCGGTGACCTCGTCCTGATCGTGGAAGATGATCGCAGGCGCCTCGACCACCAGGCAGCCTTCGGGTATCGAGGACACTTTGATGACCGCGCGGCCCAAGTTGCCTTGGAGCACGCGCAGACCTCCGTCCGCGCGGAACGGTTCGGTCGCCGGGCGCAGCACGTCGGGATTGCTGCTGGCGGTGACTTCGTGCCAGACCAGCTTGCCGACTTCGTCCAGCGAGGGCATGCAGCGGTACGCGGCGAGGCCCTCGCCCCACACGGTGCGCACGTCGGCGTGCAACAGGCCCGCATCGAGCAGCGAGCCGATCAGGAACGGCATGCCGCCAGCGCGGTGGAAGTGGTTCACGTCGGCGCTGCCGTTCGGATACACGCGCGCCAGCAGCGGCACCACCGAGGAGAGTGCGTCGAAATCCTCCAGGGTGAGCACGATGCCGGCGGCACGCGCCGCGGCGACCAGATGCAGCAGGTGGTTGGTGGAGCCGCCGGTGGCGTGCAGCCCGATCACCCCGTTGACGATGGTGCGCTCGTCGACCAGGCGGCCGATCGGCGTGTATTCCTGGCCCAGTGCGGTGATCGCCACCGCACGGTACACCGCGGCGCGCGTCAGCGCTTCGCGCAGCGGCGTATTGGGGTTGACGAAGCTGGCGCCCGGCAAGTGCAGGCCCATGATCTCCATCAGCATCTGGTTGGAGTTGGCGGTGCCGTAGAAGGTGCAGGTGCCCGGCGCGTGGTAGGCGGCTGACTCGGCCTCCAGCAATTCGTCGCGGCTGGCCTTGCCCTCGGCGTAGCGCTGGCGCACCGCCGATTTCTCCTCGTTGGGCAGGCCGCTGGGCATCGGGCCGGCGGGCACGAAGATGGTGGGGAGGTGGCCGAAGCTCAGTGCCGCGATCAGCAGGCCGGGCACGATCTTGTCGCAGATGCCGAGCATCAGCGCGGCGTCGTACATGTCGTGCGACAGTGCCACGGCGGTCGCCATCGCGATCACCTCGCGCGAGAACAGCGACAGCTCCATGCCGGCGCGACCCTGGGTGATGCCGTCGCACATGGCCGGCACGCCACCGGCCACCTGGGCGGTGGCACCGATCAGGCGCGCGGCCTGGCGAATCTGCTCCGGATACGGCTCATAGGGTTGGTGCGCCGAGAGCATGTCGTTGTAGGCGGTGACGATGCCGATGTTCGGCTTGGTGGCGCCGCGCAGTGCGCTCTTGTCGTCGGTGCCGCTGGCAGCGAAGCCATGGGCGAGGTTGCTGCAGGACAACTGGTGGCGGTACACGCCTCTGCCGCGAGCCGCATCGATGCGTTCGAGATAGGCCGTGCGCGTGTCGCGGCTGCGCTCGCGCAGGCGTTCGGTAACTTCGGCGATGGCGGGGTGCAGCGTGGTCATGGTGTGGCTCCGGAATCGTTAGGAAAAGTGCAACAGCAAAAGCAACAAACAACACGCGTCTTGTCGACTCGATCCGTCCGTGGATAGTCTGGCCGGGCGTCGAAACGCCCGGCTACGGGCACCAGTAGACGGCGACCGGCACGCGTTGCTGGGTCAGTACCGCGCGTACCGGGTAATCGCGGGTGGCGTCGAGCCCGAGCTGGGCGTCGGCGAGCACGCCGCGCTTTTTCTCGCCGCAGACCAGCAGGTACAACGCGCGGGTCTCGAGCAGGGTAGGCAGGGTCAACGTGATGCGCGGCTCGCCAGCGTTGGGCGCATGCATCGGCAGCACATGCGCGCTGCCATCCGGATCCAGCGCTTGCGCAAGATGGTCGCCGCCGGGAAAGAACGAGGCCGTGTGGCCGTCGTCGCCCATGCCCAGCACCACCGCGTCGAACGGCAGCGGCAGTGCGGCGATACGCGCTTCGGCCGCGACCAGACCAGCTTCCGGGGTGGCGGCGCCGGTGTACAGGGGAATAAATCGCGCACTGCCGGCGGCATGTTGCAACAGGCGGGATTTCACCAGCCGTGCGTTCGAGCGCTCGTCACTGTCCGCTACCCAGCGCTCGTCGACCAGGGTCACTTGCACCTTCGACCAGTCCAGCTTCACGCGCGACAGGCGATCGAAGAAATCCTTCGGGGTGCTGCCGCCGGACACCGCCAGCAAGGCGTGGCCGCGCTGGCTGAGCGCATTGCGCAGGCACTCGGCTATGCGTTCGGCCAGCGCCTGGGCCTGCGCCCGGCCATCGGTGAAGCTGTGGGTGGTGACATTCAATGGCGTAGTCATGGCAGATCGGGTTACGCGATGCGCGGAATCACCAGCGTGCAGCAACAAATGCAGGCAGCGGGTGAACGGTGAACAAGGGCGGACGTCTATTCATTGTCGTCGTGCCAGGTGCGACCGTCGCGTTCGATCAGCGCCACCGAGGCGCTCGGTCCCCAGCTGCCCGCGGCATAAGAGCGCGGCGCCTCGCCGCTGGCCGCCCACGCTGCCAGGATCGGGCCGGCCCAGCGCCAGGCGGCCTCGACTTCATCGCGGCGCATGAACAGCGTGGGGTTGCCACGCACCACATCCAGCAGCAGGCGTTCGTACGCGTCGGGTTGCTGCACGCCGAAAGCCTCGGCGAAGCTCATGTCCAGCGGCACATGGCGCAGGCGCAAGCCGCCGGGGCCGGGGTGCTTGATGGTCAGCCACAGTTTCACGCCCTCGTCCGGCTGCAGGCGCAGCACCAGCCGGTTCTGTGCCAGCGTGCCGGAGCCAGCGTCGAAGATGGAATGCGGCACCGGCTTGAACGTCACCACGATTTCCGAGACACGATCGGGCATGCGTTTGCCGGTGCGCAGGTAGAACGGCACGCCGGCCCAGCGCCAGTTGGCGATTTCCGCCTTCAGCGCCACGAAGGTTTCGGTGCCGGTCTTGCTGCCGCCCAGCTCCTCCTGATAGCCCAACACATGATCGCCTTCGGCCACGCCCGCGCGATACTGGCCGCGCACGGTGAGCTGGGCCGCATTGCCGGCGTCGATGGCTTTGAGCGAATGCAGCACCTTCAGCTTCTCGTCGCGCACCGCATCGGGCGCCAGCGACGAGGGCGGTTCCATCGCCACCATGCACAACAGCTGCAGCATGTGGTTCTGCACCATGTCGCGCAGCGCACCGGCATGCTCGTAGTAGCCGGCGCGGTGACCCACACCGACGGTTTCGGCGACGCTGATCTGCACGTGGTCGATGTGCGCCGAGTTCCACAGCGGCTCGAACAAGGCATTGCCGAAGCGCAGCACCAGCAGGTTCTGCACGGTTTCCTTGCCGAGGTAGTGATCGATGCGGAAGGTCTGCGATTCGCTGAAGACCTTGCCGACCGCGTCATTGATCCGGTTGGCGCTCGCCAGGTCGTGGCCGATGGGTTTCTCAAGCACCACGCGCGACTGGCCCAGGTTCAACCCGTGCTGACCGAGGCGCCCGCACAGGTCGACGAAAAGCTCGGGCGAGGTGGAAAGGTAGAACACGCGCACGTGCTCGGGCTCGGCCTTGATCAGCGCGGCGAAGTCGTCCCAGCCAGCATCCTTGCGTGCATCAAGCGCGCGATAGAACACCTGCTGCAGGAATTCGTCGAGCTTGGCCGCATCGCAGATCTGCACCAGCGCCTCGCGCAGTTGCGCGCGATAACCGGTGTCGTCGAGCCCCTCGCGGGCGACTCCGACAATCCGGCTGTTGGGCGGAATCTGGCCGTCGAGAAAACGGTGGAACAAGGCTGGCAGCAGTTTGCGCACGGCGAGGTCGCCGGTACCGCCGAAAATTACCAGGTCGAACGGTTCGACCGATTGCTGGGAAGCCATCACGCAGATACCTCGACAGGTTGCCGGTGGCGGGCAGGGGCCGAATCGCGGCCTCTGCGCCGAGTAGGTACTGATCATACCAGTAACATACCAGCAAAACCACCCACATGCATACGAATTCATGGTGGCGGCCTCGGCAACAGAAGAGGCATGCGGTACACGGCTCTTTCAGAGCCGTTCCGTCCAGTACGACTTGCAGCATATGGATTGGTATTGGTATGGTTCAAACCATGGAAACCACGCTGACTACGGAATACCGCCGGATCTGCCATGACCCGGCCAGCCACCAACCGCTGGCCTATCTGCGACTGCGCCAGGCGATTCGCACCGTGGTGCAGCAGCGCGAGATCGAACCCGGCCACGCACTGCCCAGCGAGCGCGACTTGTCGCATGCCTTGAAGCTGTCGCGGGTGACCGTGCGCAAGGCGATCGCTGGCCTGGTCGAGGAAGGCGTGCTGACCCAGCGCCATGGCGCCGGTACCTTCATCGCCGAACGTATCGTCAAGCCGATGTCGCGGCTGACCAGCTTCACCGAGGATCTGCGCGAGCGTGGCCTGCGCCCGCGCTCCGAGTTCTTCGAGCGGGTGATCGGCGAGGTCACCCCGGAGGAGTCGATGGCGATGAACCTGTCGCCCGGCTCGCTGGTGGTGCGCCTGCATCGCCTGCGCTACGGCCAGGACGAACCGCTGGCGATCGAGCGCAGCGTGGTGCCGGCCAGCGTGTTGCCCGATCCGATGCTGGTGCACGACTCGCTGTACGAGGCGCTGGAAAAACTCGGCAGTCGCCCACGCCGCGCCTTGCAGCGGCTGCGCGCGATGTCGCTCAACGCGCAGCAGGCGCGCCTGCTGCATGTCGCCGTGGGCAGCGCCGGGTTGCACATCGAGCGGCGCAGCTTCCTCGACGACGGCCGTGTGGTCGAGTTCACCACCTCGTGGTATCGCGGCGACATCTACGATTTCGTCGCCGAAATGCACACCGACTGAAGGAAGCGCATGACCGCCAGCCAGACCCGGATGTTCCGCGAAGCGCGCGAAGCGGCCGCGCTGGCGCGCGAGTTCCGTGCTCGCGGTGCGCTGGTGTTCGTGGCCGCACCCGGAAGTCACGGCGCTGACTTGCCAGCGCTGTGCATGCCGCTGCTGAATTCACGATTCCCGATTCCCCGCCAAAGAGCATCGCCCGCGAGCGGGCTTCTACGGGCGCAACGGCGATGACGCACGCCCTGGTCAACGCGCGCGTGCTCACCGACAACGGCTGGCGTGACGACTGCGCCGTCGTGCTGGATGGCGAACAAATCGTCGCACTGATCCCGCTCTCCGATCCGCGCCCGCGCGAAATACCACGGCAAGACCTCGATGGCGCGATGCTGCTGCCGGGCTTCATCGACGTGCAGGTCAACGGCGGCGGCGGCGTGCTGTTCAACGAGGCGCCGACGGTGCCGACGATCCGCCGCATCGGTGCCGCGCATCGACGCTACGGCACTACCGGCTTCCTGCCGACCTTGATCAGCGACGACCTCGCCGTGATGCGGGCTGCGCTGGTTGCGGTGGAACAGGCCCTGAGCGAGGGCGTGCCAGGCCTGCTCGGCATCCATCTGGAAGGCCCGTACCTTGCGCCAGCACGCAAGGGCGTGCATGACGCGAAATATTTCCGCGTGCCGGACAGTGAGGAACTGGCGCTGTTGTGCGCCCCGCATCGGGGTGTACGACTGCTCACGCTGGCGCCGGATCAGGTACCACCTGAAAGCATTCGCGCGCTGGCCGCTGCCGGCGTGATCGTCTGTGCCGGCCATACCGCCGCCGATTACGCCACCACGCGCGTGGCGCTCGACGCCGGCGTGCGCGGCTTCACCCATCTGTTCAACGCGATGACCCCGTTCGGCAGCCGCGAGCCTGGCGTAGTCGGCGCCGCGCTGGAAGACCCCGCCAGCTGGTGCGGCATCATCGTCGACGGCCACCACGTGCACCCGGCCAGCCTGCGCGTGGCAATCGCTGCGAAAGCCCGCGGCAAGATGCTGTTGGTCACCGACGCGATGCCGCCGGTGGGCGCCGACTCGCCCGAGTACGTGCTCAACGGCGAAACCATCATGGCGCGCGACGGTATCTGCCAGACCGCGCAAGGCGTACTCGCCGGCTCGGCGCTGGACATGGCCGGGGCCGTGCGCAACACGGTCAAGCTGCTCGGCCTGCCGCTGGACGAGGCGGTGCGCATGGGCAGCACGTATCCGGCGCAGTTCCTTGGGCTTGGGGCCACCTATGGCCGCATCCATGCAGGTTGTCACGCCGACCTGGTGCTGATGGACGACGACTATCGGGTGCTGCAGAGCTGGATCGGCGGCGTGGCCATCCAGCAGCAGGTGTAGCCGCGACTTCAGTCGCGATGCTCTTCGATATCCGCAGCGCATGAAGCCTCGCGCCTGAAGTCGCCCCTATCAGCTATACAGCCAGGGAGCGCTTTTGCCCGTTCCTGTGTGCTGCTCATTGCCCAAACTGGCGGCGGTCGCTAAAGTAACCGCGTTCAGGTGTCCCGACGGCCTCGCGCCCAAGGGATGAAACGGGAAGCCGGTGCGCAGTGCTCATCACTGCAAGGCCGGCGCTGCCCCCGCAACGGTAAGCGAGAATCAAGAACGGCGAATGCCACTGTGCGATGCACGGGAAGGCGCGGTTCGAGGCGAGCGGATCACCGCCCGCCACTCGTGAGCCCGGAGACCGGCCTGGACGCAACTGGTGGCTCGCGGTGGGCGAGACCGAACCACGGTCTGTCCGCCCGTCGTTCCGTCTTCCTCTCGTCGCCTGCTGCCAGCCCACTGGACATGGCGCCGCGCGCGGGTGCGCGGCAATGAGGAAGAACACATGAAGAAGTCTTTGCTGGCCGCGGCCTTGCTTGCCTGCACCATGGGCGCGCAAGCCGCCGACCAGAACGATGCCACCGCGCTCAACCCGGTGGTCGTCACCGCCACGCGGACGCCGGTCACGATCGAGGATTCGCTGTCGTCGGTGACCGTAATCACGCGCGCGGACATCGAGCGGCTGCAGCCACTGTCGGTATCCGACCTGCTGGTCGGCCTGCCCGGCGTCAGCGTGGCCCAGGCCGGCGGCCTCGGCCAGCCGACCTCGCTGTTCCTGCGCGGCACCAACTCCTCGCACACGCTGGTGCTGATCGATGGCGTGCGCATCGGTTCGGTGACCACCGGCATGGCCGCGTTCGAGCAGTTGCCGGTAGAGCAGATCGAGCGGATCGAGATCGTGCGCGGCCCGCGTTCGAGCCTGTACGGCGCCGATGCGATCGGCGGGGTGATCCAGATATTCACCCGACATGGTTCGCGCGACGGTGGCCTCAAGCCCTCGTTCAGCCTCACCGCCGGCAGCGACAACCTGCTGCGTGGTCAGGTCGGCCTGTCCGGCGGCAGCGAGAACGGCTGGTACAACCTGAGCGTGGGCAAGCAGTACACGCGTGGCATCAATGCCTGCAGGATCGGCGCGGGCGAGGTGTTTGCAGGCTGCTTCACCGACGAACCCGATCGCGACGCGTATCGTAACCAGAACCTGGTGTTGAACGGCGGCTACCGCTGGGACAACGGTACGCAGATCACCGCCAACTGGCTGCGCAGCCTGGGCGAGGTCCACTTCGACGGCAGCTATCAGAACCGCAGCCGTACCGTGCAGCAGACGGCCGGCTCCGTACTCAGCTTCAACCCGCTGCAGGCGTGGAAGAGCACGCTCAGTATCGGTCAGAACCTCGATCGCTACGACAACTACGAGAACCAGACCTTCACCGGCTACATCTATTCGCGGCGCAACCAGGCGTCCTGGCAGAACGACATCAGCGTGGCGACGAACCAGCTGCTGACGCTGGGGATCGACTGGCAGGGCGAGCACGTCGACAGCGACACCGGCTATCTCGCCGATCGCCGCCATGACACCGGCGCGTTCGCGCAGTATCAGGTCACCTTCGGCCACCACGAATTTGCCGTATCAGCACGGCGTGACGACAACAGCCAGTACGGCAGCTACAACACCGGTGCCGTGGCGTGGGGGTATCACTTCGATGACGGTCTCAAACTCACCGCCAGCTATGGCAGCGCGTTCCACGCGCCCACCTTCAACGATCTCTACTACCCCTACGGCAGCGGCAATCCCGACCTGAAGCCGGAAAAGTCGCGCAGTGCCGAGCTCGGCCTGAGCCAGCAAAGCGGCCGCTGGAACTGGGCGTTGAACGCCTACCAGACGCGTATCGACGAGCTGATCGTGCTGGACAGCAACTACTATCCGAGGAACATCAGCCAGGCACGCATCCGTGGCGTGGAAGGCCAGCTCGGTGTCGATCTCGGCGGCTGGCAGCTGCAGGGTTACCTGACCTGGCTGCAGCCGCGCACCGAGGATGGCGGTCCAAACGACGGCAACGTGCTGCCACGTCGGCCCGAGCGCACCGCACGGCTGGATCTGGATCGCCGCTTCGGTGCCTTCGGCATCGGCGCGACGATCAATGCCGCCGGCCACAGCTACGACGATGCGGCGAATGCGCATCGCCTGGGCGGTTACTCGAGCACCGATCTGCGCGCGAGCTGGCATTTCGCGCCGGCATGGCAGGTCGAGGCGCGACTGGCCAACGTGTTCGATCGCCACTACGAAACCATCTGGTACTTCAACCAGCCCGGTCGCAGCGTGTTCCTGACCTTGCGCTACAGCCCCGCCACGCGCTGATTTGTCCTCCGGCGCCGGCAGGGAAACCGGTGCCGTCACGCCACGGGGCGGCCACGGACGCAGCGAGGCGGCGCTTGCGCCCGATCACCATGACCACTCTGGTGGCCATGGGTGCGGCGCTGCCGCCGATGCCCGCCTCGCCGAAATAGCCGGCCAGAAACCTGTGCCCAAGGGGCCCGCTCGCGGGCGATGCTCTTTGGCCTGGATTCGCAATTCGCAATTCGCAAGGGCAACAGCATCGCCCGCGAGCGGGCTCCTACGGGACGGGTGGTGCCATTTACACATTCACCATATGCATCATGGCACTCGCCCCCGGCTGGGAGCACGACGTGCGTTGCCCGCTGCGCCAACGTCAAGTGGCGGCAGACGACAGCTGCGGAACCAACGTGGGCGCGCCGCTCGAATCCAGCGCGATCATCACAAAGTGTCCGCTGGTGCAGACGCGGCGGTCGCCGCTCAAGAGATCCTCGGCGGTCATCTCCACTTCCACATGTATCGAGCTGCGCCCGACCTTCACCACGCTCGCGACCAGTTCGACCAACTGCCCAGTGCGCACCGGCACGCGGAAGCTCACTTGCTCCGAACGTGCGGTCACCACCGTCATGATAGTGATGGTGGCCTCGGGGCGTAAGTGCAGCCTTTCCGGCACGGGAGGCGCGATGCGCTGTCGGGTTAGGATGGCGTGCTTGGGCGAGTCACTGGCACGGCTGCTCCCCACGCTATCGAATTCCATGGGAGCAAGCTATGCATGTGATGAGCGGCAAGGCGCGACTGTGCGGCGTGCTCGTTTTGGGGCTGCTGTCGAGCGGCGTGGTGGCGCAGGGACGGGTACTCACCAGGGCAGACTATGCGCGTGCGGAAAGTTTCCTGTCGTACAAGACGGCGCCGCTGGTCGACCACGCGGTGCAGCGCGTGCACTGGCTGGACGACGGCCAGTTCTGGTATCGCGACCACGACGCCAACGGCGACCATTTCATGCGGATGAGCGTGGCCGACGGCAAGGCGGTGCCTGCGTTCGACCAGGCCGCCCTGGCCGCCGCCCTCGGCAAGGCGCGCGACAAGTCCGTGGATGCCACCAGATTTCCGCACGACTTCGGCTACCGCGTGAAGCCGGACGGTCGCCTGCACGTGACACTGGGCGACAAGCAGTACCTGTGCGAGTTGCACGATGTCGCTGTCTGCACCGAGGAGCATGCCGGCAAGGAGTCGGGCGTGCTCTCGCCGGACAAGAAATCCGAGGCCTTCATCCGCGACTGGAACCTGTGGCTGCGCGACCTCGCCACCGGCAAGGAGACCCGGCTCACCACCGACGGCATCGAGGACTTCGGCTACGCCACCGACAACGCCGGCTGGAAGCACACCGACAAGGCGATTGTGGAGTGGTCACCCGATTCGAGGCAGATCGCCACCTTCCAGCAGGACCAGCGCCAGACCGGCGAGATGTACCTGATCAAGACGAAGGTCGGGCATCCCGAGTTGCTGAAGTGGAAGTATCCGCTGGTCGGCGACAAGCACGTCACGATGATCGAGCGGGTGATCATCGACGTGCCCACGCGCAAGCTCGTGCGCTTCAAGATGCCACCCGACCAGCATCGCTCCAGCCTGTGCGACGACGTCAGTTGCGGCCCCCACGGCGGCTGGGACGACGTGAAGTGGGCGCCGGACGGCAACACCCTGGCGTTCGTCTCCACCTCGCGCGACCACAAGCACGAATGGTTCCGTATCGCCGATGCGAGAACCGGCAGGGTGCGCACAGTGTTCGAGGAGAAGGTGCCGACCTATTACGAGAGTGGCAACGGCGCGGTGAACTGGCGTTACCTGCCGAAGTCGCACGAGGCGATCTGGTTCTCCGAGCGCAACAACTGGGGCAACCTGTATCTGTATGACTTGGATACCGGCAAGCTCAAGCACGCGATCACCACCGGCGCGGGCAACGTCACCGGAGTGCTCAGGGTGGACCCGAAAACGCGCACCGTGTGGTTTCGCGGCGTCGGCCGCACGCCAGGCGTGAATCCCTACTACCGGCAGTTCTTCAAGGTCAGCCTCGATGGCGGCCCGCTAACCCTGCTGACGCCGGAGGCGGCCGACCACACGATCACCCTGTCGCCCGACGGCCAGCATTTCGTCGACGCGTATTCGACCCCGACCATGCCGCCGGTGACATTGCTGCGCCGCGCGAACGACGGGCACACCTTGGCCACGGTGGCGCGCGCCGACCTCAGCCGCCTGCGTGCGGCCGGCTGGGTGCCGCCGATCCCGTTCACGGTGAAGGCGCGCGACGGCAGGACCGATCTGTACGGCCTGATGTTCAAGCCCACGAACTTCGATGCGTCGAAGAAGTCCCCGATCATCGACTACGTCTACCCCGGCCCGCAAACCGGTTCGGTGCGCGGGCGCAGCTTCCTGGCCTCGCGCAGCGACCACCAGGCGATGGCCGAGCTGGGCTTCATCGTGGTGGCGCTTGACGGCATGGGCACGCCGTGGCGTTCCAAGGCCTTCCACGACGCCTACTTCGGGCACATCGAGGACAACACCTTGCCCGACCAGGTGGCCGGGCTGAAAGAACTGGGCAAGCGTTATCCATGGATCGACCTCGACCGCGTCGGCATCTGGGGTCACTCCGGCGGTGGCAATGCCACCGCCGGGGCGATGTTCCATTACCCGGATTTCTTCAAGGTCGGCTGGGCCGAGAGCGGTAACCACGACAACCGCAACTATGAGGACGACTGGGCCGAGAAATGGCAGGGCCTGCTGGTCACCGACAAGGACGGCAAGAGCAACTACGACGCGCAGGCCAACCAGAGTTTCGCGAAGAACCTCAAGGGCCACCTGATGCTCACCTACGGCACGCTCGACGACAACGTGCCACCGTCCAACACGCTGCTGGTGGTCCAGGCCCTGATCAAGGCCAACCGCGATTTCGACATGATCGCGATCCCCAACGTGCACCACGGCTATGCCAAGGCCACACCGTACATCACGCGCCGGCGCTGGGATTATTTCGTGCGCTACCTGGCCGGCAAGTCGCCGCCGCCGCAAGTTCAGCTCAAACCGTGGCCGTGGCGTTGACGCGGCGCGCACCCAGACGCGCTCGTGCGACAGGTGCGTATCGCGCAAGGCACGCCAGCGCTTGCCCGGCAAGCAAAGCAGCGAACACGCGCTGTTTCATGGCTTGTTGGGCAGCGTCGTTGACGGGGATGTGCCGTTGGCCGATCTCAACGCGTCATGAATTCTGTGCTCCTCACGCTCGAACTCCTTGCGGAGATGCCTGTACGACTGTGCTTCAGTCTCACTGAGCTGAAGCGCGACGCCGGAAATGTTGCCTGCCTGTAATTGCGCATACAACCTCGTCATTCTGGTTGAGCACGTCCCAGCGGAACTTTACGGTCCCTCGACGCAAATCCTTCCGTGATGGCGCCTGCTCGAGCACTAGCGCATGCAGCCGCAACGCGTCGCCAGGTCGTACTGGCTTGAACCAGCGAAGTTCATCGAGCCCGGGAGAGCCGATGCATGACGTCTGGAGCAGGTAGCCGTCGCACATCAGCCGCATGGCGACGCCGCAAGTTTGCCAGCCGCTGGCAATGAGGCCACCGAAGGGCGAGGACTTCGCTGCCGCTGCGTCGGTATGGTAGGTCTGCGGATCGTACTCCTGCGCGAACGTCACGATCTGCTGCGCCGAAAGCGTTCGCGTCGGCGATTCGTATTCCCAACCAGGAACGAAGTCTTCCCAATACAGAATCGGTGTCATCGCCGCCGCTCCCGAACATTCGATTGCCAGCACCGACTTGGCGTGCTGGCGCAGAATGTACTTCTGGATTTTGCCGGTCGACGTCTTCGGCAGTTCCCCAAAAACAACTTGCTTGGGTACCTTGAAGTGCGCGAGATGCGTACGACAGTGTGCGATGATTTCCTCGTCGGAGGGTTTGACGCCATCCCTCAACTCGATGAAAGCGCACGGCACTTCACCCCATTTTGCGTCAGGCTTGGCGACGACCGCCGCTCCGATGACCGTCGGGTGGCGATAGAGAACATCTTCAACTTCGAGCGAAGAGATGTTTTCGCCGCCAGAAATGATGATGTCCTTGGAGCGATCCTTGATTTTGACATAGCCGTCATGGTCAACAACGGCCAGGTCGCCGGTGTGAAACCAGTCGCCGACGAAGGCTTCCTTCGTGGCGGCTTCGTTCTTCAGGTAGCCCTTCATCACCAGGTTGCCCCGGAACATGATTTCGCCGATGGTTTCGCCGTCGCGCGGCACGGGCTGCATGGTGTCGGGGTCGAGTACCGTGATGGCTTCCTGCATGTGGTAACGCACGCCCTGACGGCCGTTGCGTGCGGTACGGATGTCGATCGGCAGCTTGTCCCATTCGGGCTGTTTAGCGCAGACCGAAGCGGGACCGTAGGTTTCCGTCAGACCGTAGACGTGGGTGATGTCGAGTCCCATGCGCTCGGCACCTTCGATAACGGCGGCGGGCGGCGCGGCGCCGGCGATGAGTCCGCTGACTTGATGTTCGATACCGGCGTACCATTCTTGCGGCGCATTGATCAACATGCCATACACGATAGGCGCACCGCACAGGTGGGTGATCTTGTGCTTGCGGATCAGGTTGAAGATCAGCTTCACATCCACCTTGCGCAGGCAAACGCTGGTTCCGGCATTGGCTGCGAGCGTCCACACGAAGCACCAGCCGTTGGCATGGAACATCGGCAGGGTCCACAGGTAGACGGCATGAGGAGGCATGCCCCAGGAGATGATGTTGCTTGCGCAATTCAAATAGGCGCCGCGGTGGTGATAGACGACCCCTTTCGGATTGCCTGTCGTCCCCGAGGTATAGTTGAGGGCGATCGCATCCCATTCGTCCTCCGGTAGCGACCATTCGAAGTCGGGATCGCCTTCCGCGAGAAAGTTGTCGTAGTTCTTTTCTCCCAGCGATTTGCCGCCGGTAAAATCGGGATCGAGGGTGTCGATGACGAGGGGCTTCTTTCCCTTCATCAAGCCCAAGGCGTTGCCGACCGCTTCGGAGAACTCGGGATCGGTGATCAGCAGCTTGGCCTCGCCGTGCTCCAGCATGAAGGCAATGCTTTCCGCGTCCAGACGGGTGTTCAGTGTATTCAACACGGCACCCACCATGGGGATGCCGAAATGCGCTTCAAACATCGGTGCCGTATTGGGCAGCATGACAGCCACGGTGTCGTTCTTGCCAATGCCCAGGCGCGTCAGCGCCGACGCCAGACGACGACAGCGGCTGTAGGTTTCTGCCCAGGTGTATTGGCGGCTGCCCTGGATGACGGAAATGCGATTGGGATAGACGAACGCCGAACGCTCAAGGAAGCTGAGCGGGCTCAGCGGGACGAAATTGGCGGGGTTGCGATCGAGTCCCGTCAGGTACGGATTGTCAGATGCCACGGCCGTCTCCATTTAACGGAAGGAATTTGCAGGATATGCAGAAGGGAAATCGCCCCGCATGAATTTTAGCGAAGGCAGTGATGGCTGGCATATCTCAATAGCGCCCAATCAAGTTCGATGCCGGCATCACAGCGCACCGTCGGCGCGCAGTGCGGCGATCTCGTCGGTACTGAAGCCCCAGTCGCAAAGCACTGGGCCGCCGTCCGCACCCGGCGTCGGCGCTTTCGGCGCGTCGAGAATGGAGCGGCTGAAGCGCGGCGCCGGCGCCGGCTGCGTGATGCCGTCGACTTCGATGAACGTGTTGCGCGAGCGGTTATGCGGGTGCGAAGGCGCCTCGTCCATGTCGAGGACCGGCGTCACACAGGCGTCACTGCCTTCGAGCAGCGCGCACCACTCGTCGCGCGTCTTGGTGGCGAACACCGCGACCAGTTCTTCCTTGAGCGCCGGCCACTGCTGGCGATCCCACTGGGCGCCGAAGGTGGGGTTGGCAATGCAGGCCTTCTCCAGCAGCAGCGCGTAGAACTGCGGTTCAATTGCACCGACCGCCAGCCATTTGCCGTCGCGGCAGCGATAGGTATCGTAGAAATGGGCGCCGCCGTCGATCAGGTTGCTGCCGCGTTCCTGCGTCCATTGCCCCATCGCCTTTAGCGTGTACATCATCGACATCAGCACGGCCGAGCCATCGCTCATCGCGGCGTCGACCACCTGGCCGTGCCCGGAGCTGCGCGCTTCGACCAGCGCCGCGAGCACGCCGACGGCGAGCAGCATGGCACCACCGCCGCAGTCAGCGACGAGGTTCAGCGGCACTACCGGCTTCCGGCCCGGCTCGCCGATGGCGTGAAGCGCGCCCGAGAGCGACAGGTAGTTGATGTCGTGTCCGGCCGCATTGGCCAGCGTCCCGGTTTGGCCCCAACCGGTCATGCGGGCGTACACCAGGCGTGGATTGCCAGCGAGGCAGACCTCAGGGCCGAGGCCGAGCCGTTCCATGACGCCTGGCCGAAACCCTTCCACCAGGACATCGGCGCCGGCGATCAGGCGTAGCGCCGCCGCAATGGCTTGCGGCTTTTTCAGATCGAGCGCCACGACGCGCCGGCTGCGGTTGAGGATATCGATCTTCGGATCGAACAGATCGGCGGTCGGCTGTCCGTTCACGGACGGCTTGCGCTCGATGCGCACCACCTCGGCGCCAAGATCGGCCAGGAGCATGGCGCCCATCGGGGCCGGTCCGAGTCCCGCGATTTCAATGATCTTGACACCGTGCAATGGTCCCATGACGTCGCCTGTTTATTCAGCTGCGATGGCGCGCCCGATGACCAGGCGCTGGATGTCGTTGGCGCCTTCGTAGATTTGCGCGATGCGCACATCGCGATAAATCCTTTCGACCGGAAAGTCGCTGACGTAGCCATAGCCGCCGTGAATCTGGATAGCGTCGGAACAAACCTTCTCGGCGATCTCGGAGGCGAACATCTTGGCCATCGAGGCTTCCTTCAGACAGGGCTTGCCGGCATCCTTCAGGGTCGCCGCGCGCCAGACCATCAGCCGGGCGGCGTCAAGCTGGGTCGCCATGTCGGCGAGGCGGAAGGACACCACCTGATGCTCGATGATGGGCACGCCGAAAGTAAAGCGCTCCTTGGCATACCGGATGGCGGCTTCGAGGGCGGCCCGGGCCATGCCGACCGACTGGGCGGCAATGCCGATGCGTCCGGCCTCAAGGTTGGACAGGGCGATCTTGTAGCCTTCGCCTTCCTTGCCGAGCAGGGCCGAAGCCGGCACGCGGCAGTTCTCGAGCAGAATCTGGGCGGTGTCGGAAGCATGCTGCCCCATCTTCTCCTCAATGCGCGCGACGATATAGCCGGGCGTCGTGGTCGGCACCAGAAAGCCGGAAATTCCCTTCTTGCCGGCGACCTTGTCGGTGACGGCAAAAACGATGGCGACGTCGGCGTACTTGCCCGTGGTGATGAACTGCTTGACGCCGTTGAGCACGAAATGATCGCCGTCGCGGTCGGCGCGCGTGCTGATGGCGGCGGCGTCGGAACCGGTGTGCGGCTCGGTCAGGCAGAAGCAGCCGAGCTTCTTGCCTGAAGCGAGCGGCTTCAACCAGGTTTCCTTTTGCGCATCAGTTCCGTATTTCATGGTGATGCCGCAGGCCAGCGAGTTCTGAACGCTGACGATGGTCGAGGTGGCGCCGTCGCCGGCGGCGATTTCCTCAATGGTCAACACCAGGCTCATGTAATCCATGCCGGCACCACCCCATTCTTCCGGTACGACCACGCCGAGCGCGCCCAGTTCGCCGAGTTCCTTCAACGCCGCGGCCGGGAACGTGTGGTTCCTGTCCCATTCACCAGCAAAGGGGGCGAGGCGTTCCTGGGCGAAGGCACGCATCGAGTCCCGAATCATTTCCTGTGCTGAATTGAGGATCATGGCAGTCTTCGCTCAGCACATTTCAACGGCAAGCGCAGTGGCTTCGCCGCCGCCGATACACAGCGATGCGACGCCGCACTTCTTGCCGTACTTCTTCAGCGTGCCAAGCTAAGGTGACGATGATGCGCACGCCGGACGCGCCGATCCGGTGGCCGAGCGCACACGCGCCGCCGTGCACGTTGACCTTTTCCAGCGGCAGCTTGAGATCGTGTGGCACCGCCATGGTGACGACGGTAAAGGCTTCGTTGATTTCAAAAGCGACTCGATTCCACCCACCACGGCCGCGCCGAGATTGGCCGCGGCAGGCTGCTGAAGCCGCCCTGAAAACTGCCCGGCGCGGTGCGGGCAGCGGAAAGGATGACGATGGGATCATGTGACATTGGTTTGTCCAGATAAAGTTTGAACGGCGACTACTTGGCAGCCATGCGGATGGCGCGCCCTCTTTGCCGACGACTTTCTCGGCCAGCACGACTTTGCCGCCGCGCTCGACGACCATGCGCGCCGTTGCCGCGCTCAGACCGGAGCCACCGCCGGTCACCACGAATACATTGCCCTTGATCTGCATGCCGCTCTCCCTGGGAACCTGTCGGGCTTTGGCTGGCCGGTCGGCGAATCCGCCTGTGTGGTCCATATCCCCGCCGAGTCTTGGTCCATAGCACCGCTATGGACCGGCGAACCGTCAGGAATCTGTCCTCCCCCAGCCGAATTCTCGCCTCGACCACCAAAGTCCGACAGGCTCCTGGCTGGTCACTGAGCAATCGACTTGAATGCCATAACCAATAGATAAAACCATGACTCTATGCAACCGTCTGGATCGATTCCATGCCAAATTCGCTCAACTTGGATGCTAAAATTTGCCACTGGTCATTTGCCTCCGACGATATGGACACGAAGAGCATTGAAAAAGGGACCATATCGATCTGCTTTGTTGCCGAAGCGCTGGAGTGCATTCGGGCTCGGGGTCAGGATCAGAATCGACTGTTGACGCAAGCGGGCATCTCTCCCGAATTGCTGGAGTCCCCGCAGGCAAGGGTTTCGTCGACGCACTACGGTCAGCTGTGGCACCTCATCACCCAAGCCATGGATGACGAATTTTTCGGCATGGACCGTCACCGCATGAAGGCGGGCAGCTTTACCCTGCTTTGTCATTCCGTCATTCACAGCGATACGCTGGAACGGGCGTTGCGGCGGGCGTTGCGTTTCCTACATCTGGTCCTGGACGACATGGTGGGCGAATTGCGCTGTGACGGCGACCTTGCTCATATCGTGGTGAAGGATCATGTTTTCGGGCAGCCTGAAACCGCGGCGCCACCGGCGCGCGCCTTCGCCTACGGCACATACCTGGTCATGCTGCACGGCCTCGCGTGTTGGCTGGTCGGCCGGAGAATTCCCTTGCTGAAAGCCGATTTTCGCTGTCCCGAGCCTGTATTCAGCAATGAGTGGCGAGTTTTATTTTGCCAGAATATCAATTTCAATGAGAACCACTCGGGCATTAGCTTCGCGGCGGAATTTCTGGAACTGGCGAACATCCAGAACGAACGGACCATGAAGGATTTCCTGCGCACGGCGCCGGCGAATTTCCTCGTCAAATACAAGAACAGCGCAAGCCTGGCCGCGAAGATAAGGCATCGTCTGCGTGAGACCGCCCCCACCGCGTGGCCGGATTTTCCGACCCTGGCCAATCAGTTGAACTCATCGACAGCCACCCTTCGGCGCCGTCTGAGTGACGAAGGACAGTCCTATCGCTCCATCATGGATTACTTGCGGCGCGACCTGGCTATTTCCCTGCTCAGCGACACGACACACAGCATCATGGAAATCGCCAACGAGCTGGGCTTTGCCGAAACCAGTGCGTTCCATCGGGCGTTCAAGAAATGGACCGGTGCGCGCCCAAGTGAATACAGATGTATTGACAGCAACAAGCCATCAAGTTCCCCCGCACGGGCACAACAAGCGGCAGCTATGTCGCCGACAACGGCCGTTAAGAATGTGGCGACTCTCAGGTCGCGAACGGCCGGTCGTGGCCGGGTGCGCTCCAATGCTTCGAACTCAAGTGATTTCTACGGCCCACGCTCCTAGGAGCCCGTCGGACTTTACTCGGTCGGTCTGCGAATCCGGCTGCGGCCGAGCCGGCTTACGTTATCGTTTGCCGTTGTCATCGCGATCGATCTGGCGTGGCTGGAATCATCGGCAGCGTCGATAGCAGCTGCCTGCGTGTGGATTTTCCACCGCAAGGTTTGAACCACAGGCTTTGGCCGGTCAGCTTTAGAATCAGGTACGGCGAAACACGAAAGATTCGAATTCAGCTCCCAACCGCTCCAGATCCGGTGTCTTCCAGGCAGGATGCGGACGTCCGTCGATGCGGCACTCCTGCAGGGACCAATGTCGCACGCCGGCCTCGCGCAACTGGTCGGCGAGACGATGCAGCTCGCCCTCGGGAAACAAGCCGGGATGCCAAGTGGTGCGGCATTCGTAAGCGACCTGGTTGTCCAACAGATCGCGCAACGTGCTGGCGACCTTGCGCCCGCTATCGCGCCGGTGCGTGACGTGGTCATAGAGATGCCACGGCGCCTTGATGTCCAGCCCGATCCAATCCATCTGCGACAGCAGTGGACGCAGTCGCGCCGGATACATGCCGCCGGTATGCAAGGCGACGCGATAGCCGAGTCCCGCCACCGCGGTGATGGCGTCGCCCAGGTTCGCCTGCAAGGTCGGTTCGCCACCGGAAAACACCACGCCATCGAGCAGGCCTTGTCGGCGGCGCAGAAACGCCAGCACCGCCGTCCACTCGACGCCGGTGCTGGCCCGGGCGGGCAGGAGGTGCGGGTTGTGGCAATAGTCGCAGCGCCACGGGCACCCCTGCAGGAACAGCACCGCCGCCAGTCGACCGGGAAAGTCGATGGTGGTCAGCGGTGTCATTCCGCCCACCCGAATCATGCAGCACGATCCAGCTTGGCTGCCTGCTCTTCGAAGAATCGGCGCTCGTGGTGCTCGCCTTGCTTGCCGATGTTGAAGCTGGATACCGGGCGGTGGTAGCCCATTACACGGGTCCACACTTCGCAGCGCTGGCGCTCGCTGTCGGCAAGGGTGATGGCGGTGGTTTCATTGGCGGATGTCATGGGTAGTGCTCCTGTCATTTTACGGGTGGGTGGAACGGTGATGCCGCTCAGGCGGCCTGCTTGCGTTTGCGCACGAGCAGATCCTCGTCGCAGCTGGGGCAGAACTCGTGCTCGCCGGCCAGGTAGCCGTGCACCGGGCAGATCGAAAAGGTGGGCGTGATCGTGATGTACGGCAGCCGGAACCGGGTCAGTGCGCGGCGCACCAGTTCACGACAGGCGACGCTGCCGGACAGCCGCTCGCTCATGTACAGGTGCAGCACGGTGCCGCCGGTGTAGCGCGACTGCAATGCGTCCTGCCGCTCCAGCGCCTCGAATGGATCGTCGGTGAAACCTACCGGCAGTTGCGAGGAGTTGGTGTAGTACGGCTGTGCCTGGCTGCCGGCTTGCAGGATCTGCGGCCAGCGCTTGCGATCTTCCTTGGCGAAGCGATAGGTGGTGCCTTCGGCCGGGGTGGCCTCCAGGTTGTAGAGGTGGCCGGTTTCCTCCTGGAAGTCGGCCAGCCGGTTGCGCACGTGGTCGAGCAGGCGCAGCGCGAGCGCGTGGCCCTCGTCGCTGGTGATGTTGAGCGTGTCGGCGCTGAAGTTGCGGATCATCTCGTTGAGGCCATTCACTCCCAGCGTGGAGAAGTGGTTGCGCAAGGTGCCGAGGTAGCGTTTGGTGTACGGAAACAGGCCGTCGTCGATCAGTTGCTGGATCAGCTTGCGCTTGATCTCCAGGCTGCGCTTGCCCAGCTCCAGTAGCTCGTCCAGACGCGCCAGCAGCGTGGGTTCGTCGCCAGCATGCAGGTAGCCCAGTCGCGCGCAATTGATGGTCACCACGCCCAAGCTGCCGGTCTGCTCGGCGCTGCCGAACAGACCGTTGCCACGCTTGAGCAGCTCGCGCAGGTCCAGCTGCAGGCGGCAGCACATCGAACGGATCATGCCGGGATCGAGTTCGGAGTTGATGAAGTTCTGGAAGTACGGCAGGCCGTACTTGGCGGTCATGTCGAACAGCCGCTCGGCGTTTTCCGACTCCCACGGAAAATCTGCGGTGATGTTGTAGGTGGGAATGGGGAAGGTGAACACGCGCCCCTTCGCATCGCCGCGCGTCATCACCTCGATGTAGGCGCGGTTGACCATGTCCATCTCGGCCTGCAACTCACCGTAGGCGAACGGCATCTCCTCGCCGCCGATCACCGGCACCTGCTCGCGCAGGTCGGCCGGGCAGACCCAGTCGAAGGTGAGGTTGGTGAACGGCGTCTGGGTGCCCCAGCGCGAGGGCACGTTGAGGTTGTAGATCAGCTCCTGCATCGACTGCAGCACGCTGGTGTAGTCCAGGGCATCCTTGCGGATGAACGGCGCCATGTAGGTGTCGAACGAGGAGAACGCCTGGGCGCCGGCCCATTCGTTCTGCATCGTGCCGAGGAAGTTGACGATCTGCCCCACCGCCGACGACAGGTGCCGCGGCGGCCCGGCCTCGACCTTGCCGGGTACGCCGTTGAGCCCTTCCTGCAACAGCGTGCGCAGCGACCAGCCGGCGCAGTAGCCCGACAGCATGTCCAGGTCGTGGATGTGCAGATCCGCGTTGCGGTGGGCGTTGCCGATTTCCGGCGGGTAGACGCACGACAGCCAGTAGTTGGCGGTGACCTTGCCCGAGGTGTTGAGCACCAGCCCGCCGAGCGAATAACCCTGGTTGGCGTTCGCATTGACCCTCCAGTCGGCCCGGCTCAGGTATTCGCTGATGGTATCGGCGACATCGACAAGAATTCGATCGTCGGTGCCAGGCAAAGGAACTGTTTCAGTACTGATTCCACGCAATGTGCTCATGCTTGCCGCCCTCGTTTTTTCAAAATGCCGTGCTCAACATGTTCGCCACCAACCTGTCCAGGCCTGCCGTCGGTTTGGATGAGCACAACGAATCCGGATGCCAGCCGCGCATCAGAACGCCATATCAAACGCCACCTCCCCCTGCACGCCGACCTGGTAGGCCGAGACGCGCCGCTCGAAGAAGTTGGCCAGTTCCTGCACGTCCTGCAGGTCCATGAAGTCGAACGGGTTCTTCGCGGCGTACTTCTTCGGCAGGTCCAGTTGGACCAGGCGCTGGTCGGCGCAGTATTCGAGGTACTGGCGCATGTCCTTCACCGACATGCCGGCGACGCCACCGGAGAGCACGTCCTCGGCGAAACGGGTTTCACAGGCGATCGCCTCCTCCATCATCTGTTCGACCTGGGTGCGCATCTCATCGTCGAACAGATCCGGCTCCTGCGCGCGCACCGTGCGCACCACCTCGAACGCGAACGCCATGTGGCAGCTCTCGTCACGGAACACCCAGTTGGTACCGGCGGCTAGACCGTGCAGCAGGCCGCGCGAGCGCAGGTAGTAGACATAGGCGAACGCGGCGTAGAAGAACAGCCCTTCGATGCAGGCAGCAAAGCAGATCAGGTTGAGCAGGAATTGGCGCCGGTGTTCGCGCGTTTCCAGTCGATGCAGGTTCTGGATCGAGTCGATCCACTTGAAGCAGAACGCACCCTTCTGCCGGATCGATGGAATCGTCTCGATCGCCGCGAACGCACCGTTGCGCTCGGCCGGATCCGGAATATAGGTGTCGAGCAGGGTAAGGTAGAACTGTACGTGCAGCGCCTCCTCGTACAGCTGGCGCGACAGGTACATGCGCGCCTCCGGCGCATTGATGTGCTGGTACAGATTCAGCACCAGGTTGTTCGAGACGATGGTGTCACCGGTGGCGAAGAACGCCACCAGGCGCCGGATCAGATGGCGATCGGCAGCGGACATCCTGGTGTTGAGGTCACTGGTGTCCATCGAGAAATCCACTTCCTCGACGGTCCAGGTGTTTCTGATCGCGTTGCGATACATCTCGTAGAAGCCGGGGTAGCGCATCGGGCGCAGGGTAAGTTCGAAGCCCGGGTCGAGGATGCGAGAAGTGAGTGAAGAGGAGTGAGAAGTGAGAGATGATGTGCCGGACATGGAGGTGCTCCTATGCATTATCGAGAGACGGTGGTCTGGGAAAGAGCCATGCAAGTTGCTCGGGAGGTTTATCGGCTTGTGCGGTTTCTTCCGCGTGAAGAGACGTATGGCATGCGGGCGCAAATGACTCGTGCAGCGGTATCCGTGCCAAGCAATATTGCCGAAGGCTGGACTAGGGAATCGAAAGCGGAGAAGCGCCAGTTTCTAGCCATCGCACAAGGCTCGTTGGCGGAGCTGGAAACCCAGCTGACGCTATGCGAAGAGAGCGGCTGGCTGTCCATCGCGCAAACAAAGCACCTCAGGCGAGCCATCGACGAAACAAGTCGAATGTTGACAACCTTTCGCCAACGCCTGCGACCGCAAGCCCGACCCACCGAAAAAGTGAGAAGCCGCGCATCTGCTCTTTCTCACTCCTCTCCACTCACTCTTTCGTCTACTGGCAAGCCTCGCAGTACTCGGGGTTTTCCAGCGAGCAGAACACGGCAGCATTGGCCTGCGCCTGGTCCGGCACTGCCGACACCGTGGTCTTGGCAATCCTCGTCGCGGGCCGCGAGCGCAGGTAATACGTGGTCTTCAGACCGGCTTTCCACGCGTACATGTACATGGAACTCAACTGGCCGATATTCGGGTTTTCCGTGAACAGGTTCAGCGACTGGCTTTGGTCGATGTAGGCGCCGCGTGCGGCGGCCAGTTCGATCAGCGCCTTCTGTGGCAGCTCCCACACGGTGCGGTAGATGGCGCGCAGGCGTTCGGGGATCGCGGTGATGTTCTGGATCGAACCCTCCGCGAGTTTGATCGCGTCGCGTACCTCGGATGTCCACAGACCAAGCGTCTTCAGCTCGTCGGCGAGGTAGCGGTTGACCTGCAGGAAATCACCGGACAGCGTCTCGCGCTTGAACAGGTTGCTCACCTGCGGCTCGATGCATTCGTGGCAGCCGGCAATGGATGCAATCGTGGCGGTGGGCGCGATCGCGATCAGCAGCGAGTTGCGCAGGCCGTGCTGTTTGATCTTCTCGCGCAGGCCGTCCCAGCGCGCGTTGTCGTGCAGCGTGGCAGTGGGCCAGTAGTCGAACTGCAGTTCGCCGTTGGCCGCGCGGCTTTCGGCAAAACCGGGATGGGCGCCGTCGTCCTGGGCCAGTTCGCACGACTGCGACAGCGCGTTGAAATAGATTTCCTCGGCGATGCGGGTGGACAGCGCCAGCGCCTCGGCCGAATCGAATGGCAGGCGTAGCTTGAAGAACACGTCCTGCAGGCCCATCACGCCGAGGCCGACCGGACGCCACTTCATGTTCGCGGTGTGCGCCGTGGCGATCGGGTAGAAGTTGAGATCGATCACGCGGTTGAGCTGGCGTACCGCGGTGCGAACAGTGGCGGCAAGTTGCTCGAAAGCAAACACGCCATCGACGACGTGCCGTGCCAGGTTCACCGAACCCAGGTTGCAAACGGCGGTCTCGTTCACCGAGCTCACTTCGAGGATCTCGGTGCACAGGTTGGACAGGTGGATCACGTTCTCGGGGTTGGCCGTCTGGTTGCTGGTGGCGTTGCAGCGATCCTTGAAGGTCATCCAGCCGTTGCCGGTCTGTGCCAGCGTGCGCATCATGCGCGCGTAGAGATCGCGGGCCTTGACCGTCTTCACCGCGAGGCCTTTTGCTTCCGCCTCGCGATACAGGCGGTCGAACGTCTCGCCCCAGCTATCGACCAGTTGCGGCATCACCTTCGGATCGAACAACGACCAGTCGCCGTCGCTCTCGACCCGGCGCATGAATTCGTCGGGGATCCAGTTGGCGATATTGAGGTTGTGCGCACGGCGCGCGTCGTCGCCGGTGTTGTCGCGCAGTTCGAGAAAGTCCTCGATGTCGGCGTGCCACGATTCCAGGTAGACGCAGGCCGCGCCCTTGCGCTTGCCGCCCTGGTTTACCGCGGCGACCGAGGCATCCAGCGTCTTCAGCCATGGCAGCAGGCCGTTGGAGTGGCCGTTGGTGCCCTCGATCAGCGAGCCGCGCGAGCGCACGCGCGAATAGGCCAGGCCGATGCCGCCGGCGAACTTGGACAGCTTGGCCACGTCGGCGTACTTGTCGTAGATCGCCTCGAGCGAATCGACCGGCGAGTCGAGTAGGTAGCACGAGCTCAGTTGCTCATGCGCGGTGCCGGCGTTGAACAGGGTTGGCGAGCTGGCGATGTACTCGAGCGATGACAACAGCCGATACAGTTCCAGTGTTTCCGGGATGTCGTTGCTGCCCAACGCGCAGGCGATGCGCATGAAGAAATATTGCGGCGTTTCCAGCACCAGCCGCTGCTGCGGATGACGCAGCAGGTAGCGGTCGTACACCGTGCGCAGGCCGAAATACTCGAAGCGATGGGTGGCCTGCGGGTCGATCGCGTCGTTGAACTTGCGCGCGTTGGCCGCCACGAAATCGCGCAGGCGCGGGTTGAGGATGCCGAGCTCGGCACCGCGGGCGACAGATTGCGAGAAGCTCTGGATCTCCTGGCCGCTGACCTCCTTGTCGATGAAGGCGCCGAGCAGGCGCGCGGCGAGCTGGCCGTACTCGGGCTCTTCGGCGGTGAGTGCCGCGGCGGTGCGGATCGAGAGCTGGTCCAGCTCCTGAGTGGTGGCCCCGTCGTACAAGCCGCCGATGGTCTTCAGCGCCACGCGCAGGGGATCGACGCCGTGCAGGCCTTCGGCGTTGCGGCTCACCGCACGCACGATCTTGTTGACGTCGACGGTTTCCTGGCCACCGTTGCGCTTGGTCACGTGCATCTGCGCGTGGTTGTGCGGCGGGGTCAGCGCGAAGGCGGGGCCGGACGAGGAGGGCATGTCGCCGGGGGTGGGTGATTCGACGCGCGCGGTGGTGCGCTCGCGCTCAACGGTATCGAGGGGTTGCATGGCTGGTGGCTCCGGGGCATGGACCTCAAACGCCTGCCTCCCGCGAGCAGGGCCTGATAGCGAAGGTTCCGGAGGCGACGCGCAAGACCCGCGCCAAAACGGCGCCTGCCTTCACGACGCACTTCCCCGCGGAAGCCGTCACTACGCATCGGGACACGTTCGTCCCGATGTGTCGGCAGGTCTTCGGACTTGCGGACATGGACCTTGCGATCCGCCTACTTGCTCCCGCTTCCCAGCCGCCGAGGGCCAGTGCTTGTGGGGGCGTTCGTTTCCGCTTTACCGCTGCGGGGCAGTTCCGGAGTTACACCGGATTCCCTTTTAAGCCCGACCGATGTCGCATCTGGTCGGGCACCGACAGACACAACATATCGGGTTGTCTCGATAACGTCAACCCAACAGGTTGTGCATAAGCCGCGTACGTAGGGTGACAGGCGCCGGGGTGGTCGACGTCGCAGCTACAGCGCGTCGAGATCCAGCTCGCCGGTGCGAATGCGAATGACCTGCTCCAGCGTACTGACGAAAATCTTGCCGTCGCCGATCTTGCCGGTGCGCGCGGAGGCCTGGATGGCTTCCAGCACGCGGTCGAGCTGGTCGTCGGCCATGGCCACTTCGAGCTTGATCTTAGGCAGGAAATCGACCACGTACTCGGCGCCGCGATACAGCTCGGTATGGCCTTTCTGGCGGCCGAAACCTTTTACCTCGGTCACCGTGACGCCTTGCACACCGACTTCGGCGAGTGCCTCGCGTACATCGTCCAGCTTGAACGGCTTGATGATTGCCACGACCAGTTTCATGAAGCATCCCTCGATTCGGCAGGCATCGGTGCGACGCCACCGCAAAACGCCATTCTGCCTGTCCAGCGCAGTATTGTCGCCTGATCCGCAGCGGTGTAGGACAATTCCTACAATCTTTGAAGGAGCATACCGATGGCGGCGACCTTTTCCATTCACCTAGTATCTAACCCGACGAGTGCGAGGCGCTGTCCATGATGGACAAGCAGGATATCGACCAGATTGCCCTGCGGCTTGTGTCGTTGGTACCGCCAGGCATGGCACAGGTGCAGCAGGATTTGCGCGCCAACTTCCAGGATGTTCTGGCGCAGGGATTGCGCCGCTTCGACCTGGTCACCCGCGAAGAATTTGACGTCCAAACGCAGGTGCTGGCCCGCACCCGCGCCAAGGTCGACGAACTGGAGCAACGCGTGGCCGAACTCGAGGCCGCCGTGGCTGCCCGCGGCGACCAGCCGTAACCACCTCCCGGGAGCCGCCTCCGATCCGTCACCCTCACCCCGAGAACGATCGGAGGCGGTTATTTAGCAGCGCTGCTGATGGAGTCGCGCGATGTTTGTGCCTGTCAGCGCGCCGCCCCACATGCGTTACCGGCTCACGGTCGCATGAGTCTTGCGGTCACCCTCAGTCGCGCCCAGGACGGTATCGTCGCACCGCAGGTCATCGTCGAGGTACACCTTTCCGGTGGCTTGCCTTGCACGAATATCGTCGGCCTGCCCGAGGCGGCGGTGCGCGAGGCGCGCGATCGCGTGCGCGTGGCGATCCAGAACACCGCGTTCGAATACCCCAATCGCCGGGTCACGGTGAACCTGGCTCCGGCCGAGCTGCCCAAGGACGGCGGCCGCTTCGACCTGTCGATTGCGCTGGGCATTCTTGCCGCCAGCGGCCAGGTGCCGCGTGAAAGGCTCGACGATTGCGAATTCCTCGGCGAACTGGCGCTGACTGGCTCGCTGCGCAGGATTTCCGGTGTGTTGCCGGCGTTGTTGCGCGCGCGCGCGCGTGGCCGCCGCGTGGTGGTACCGCGTGAGAACGCCGCCGAGGCCGCGCTGGTGCCCGACGTGGATGTGCGCGTTGCCGAGACTCTTGCCGAAGTCTGCGGGTGGCTGCGCGGCGCGCACGAACTGTCCGCACCGATCGGCATTCCCAGCGACGGCGGTGCCCATGACGGCCCCGACCTGGCCGACGTACGCGGCCAGCTGCAGGCACGACGGGCGCTGGAAATCGCCGCAGTGGGCGGCCATCACCTGCTCATATCATGTCCAAATAAACCAAGGATGGTGTCATGAACTATCGAACCTTCGGAGAGAGCGGGCGCGCGCCAAACGATGTGCCTATGGACGATCACCGACGCCGTGGCTCAGCTGAATTTGCAGAGTTCTTGGCGGATATCTCACACCCCGGCACAGGGGAAATTCTGGCTAGCCGGCTCGCTGCATGGTTGCGTCAGACGGAAGACGAGTTCCGTGGAAAGTGGCGTGCTCAATGCGGCAAGCCCTCATGGGCAACCTATGTCGATGAGATTCTTGATGTACTCGATTTGGTGCAATACGAAACCTACGACATGGGTGCAACCATAGACTGGTTCTTGAACAGGCGCCTTGCTCACTTTGGGATGCAAACGCCGCAGGAGGTAGCCTTACAAGGACGAGGGCACAAACTAGCCCTCGCCGTCATCACTGGCGAAGCTCCTGTCCCTTGAGCTACGTGCGATGTAGCTTTGATGCAAAGCGTGTCCGGATGCAGGCAAAGTTACCTACGCCGCTGATGGTTACGAAGTTCAGTAACGACGCGCGCAACAAGTTCGTCGGGCGAGATGTTCAGCGCGCCAGCGAGCTTGAAAAGTGACTTCAAGGTAGGCGAGCTCGATCCGCGCTCAAGCAGCGAGATGTAGTGCCGCTGCAGATCGGCTTCGAACGCAAGTGTTTCCTGCGTCTGCTTGTTTTCAAGGCGCAGTGATCTCAGAACTTTTCCGAACGCTACCTCTGGCTGCACGCTGAGCCCGCCTGCTTCCAACCTTCATCGTTGGCGGAAACAGTGGGCGGGTTCGCTCGGTATGTCTGTTCAATATACTGAACTTTGTACACTATAATGTACGAGCGCTAGAGACCTCCACCGGCATGGCAGGGCGCCTCAAGTGCGACCGTCAGTGTTGGCTTGGTTTGAATCAGGGGATCGCTATGAGATTGGCTACGGGCGCTGGTGCATTGATGGCGATGATGGCTTTGCTAAGCGGATTGCCAGCGGTATCGCATGCACAAAATGGCGGGTGGGCAACTGGGAAAGGCGAGGTGGCTTTCTCGCAGAATCGGTTTCCTGAGCTTAAAGGTCTGACCTACTCGCAGGAGGATCAAAGAAAGGCAATCAATCTATGCTCGCAATACGGGGGCGGCAGCCAAAGTCAGCTATGCAATTTAGCTACTGAGTTCTACATGAAAGAAGGTCAGCAGGCAGCTGACGCACAGAGGCAGAAAGAGACTTCGGCTGCTACGCAAGCCACCGCGCCGACAGAGCAAAGCTCAAAGGATGAAGAGGCACCAGCGTCGCCAATTGCACCTCAAGAGGTTGCAGCAACTTCATTGCCAGCTGCATCTCAAGAGGTTGCAGCAACCCCACCGCCAATTGCACCTCAAGAGGTTGCAGCAACCCCATCGCCAGCCGCACCTCAAGAGGTTACGGCAACTCCATCGCAAGCATCGAACGACTCGGGTGCAATCAAACTAGCAACAGCATGTAGTTCAGCAGAAAGTCCAAGCCGCCAGTGTGCTGACTATTTGCGCGCAGAGAAAAGGTCTGCGGCAGAAGCGGAGATGCAGACGCAACGCTTGGAGAAGACACGACTTCAAGCACAGGCGGAAGCTGCATCCGAGCAGAAGGCAAAGCAGCAAGAAAAGCGCGATGAAAGTTCTGCCCTCTATTGGAAGGTAGGTATCCTTGGGTTCCTTATCTCGAACGTAATTCTTTTTGTCGGCGCGGCAAAAAGAAAATTCGTAGTTTTTTACGACAAATGGGACATCATCCACGCTGTTTTGATATTTGTATCGCCTGCGTGTGGCTACTTTCTGGCGTGGCTGATTGACGTAGGTACTTCTGGGGAAAGTTTCCTACATCCGATATGCATCGGACTGGGATGGGCACTGGCAGCATGGTTTTCTGTGGTGACGTTGATTTCAAGCATAAGGCATAACAAGAACGTCACAATTGGTATCTTTGTAGGCTTAATGAAAATCTACACAGTCATTCTGATTGCATCCATCGCGTTGCTGAGTTTCACCATGCTGAATAGCAACATGGGATCAATGCCAAAAGACATGGATACTCTTGAGAAGATGCAGCGTGTGAAACAGGATAAGGTAAACGGCGCGATGTGGGCTGTTTTGGCTGCCGGACTGCTCTACGTCCTAGTGAATGGAGCAGAGGTTTACGAAGAGCGGGGCTGGAAGCTTCCTGCATAGGCTGTTCGATCCGAATTGCGACCCCAGTTTACAAACGGTAAAAAGCCGCGGAGGAAAACTATGGATCAGTTAACAGCTGATGGCTATGACTTTGAGATTGATGCTGGGTGGGAGCTTCGCAAGGATCCGCAGCGCGCAATCTGTCGATGGTGCTTCATCTATCATTACTTGCGTGATGATGATGACGAAATGGTCTATGACGAGAACGGATTGCCGCACATCGTAGGCGTAGCGGCGGGTTATTCCGGTGGCGGCTCCTTTGAGCTTGAGCGTTTTTATCTTGTCGGCGATCACCCGGATAACATCTCCAAGCTGTACATCGAACGTGGATATGAAGTTGTCGGTGATGTGGAATTCGGTGAATGGTGGAGCGACATTGATTCGAATGTCGTCGGCGTTGCCGAAGCTGCGTATCAAGTCTTCTTCAAGTGGCACGATGAAGAGGGTTGGGGTGAGCGCGACCAGTGAGCACGAGCAGTCTGTTTGAGGGTCAGACCGGGTGTCTTGATCGGATTGGTTGATGGGGGCAAGGTGTGGTGCCCTCGGGGATTTTGACGAATCCCCGAGGGCTGTCGCCACAACCGCCGCACGATCAAGGAGACCGTTCAAGTGTGCCATACCCTCCTGCACGACCCCAAGCTTCATACCCTGCTGACCGAAGCTGACGAGGAACGTGCCGCGCACGTTCGCGCCGCCGGCTGCTTCTGTGGAGGGCGGCTGCACAGCGCCCGCTACCCGCGCAAGCCGCGTGGCATTCCCCGTGAAGTGCGCCAAGTCAGCTACCGGCGCCACAGCTTCTGCTGCGATCTTGACGGTTGCCGTCGCCGGCACACACCGCCGTCCGTGTTCTATCTCGGTCGGCGCGTCTACCTCGGCGCAGTGATGCTGCTCGCCACCGCCATGCGTTGCGCCGTATCCGGTCGCGCCCTGCGTGAGTTGTGCGCGGTGCTTGGCGTGGCGCGTGCCACGCTGGATCGGTGGCGGATCTGGTGGAATCGGGACTTGTTGGCGACCTCCTTCTGGAAGGTGGCGGCGGGCAGGTTCATGCCGCCT